>Ga0302220_10000342_pt1 | contig 40881 bp, 34 predicted proteins | sample II_Palsa_E1_3_FD_194572 | JGI IMG/M metagenome (GOLD analysis project Ga0302220, IMG submission 194572) | Peat permafrost microbial communities from Stordalen Mire near Abisko, Sweden - II_Palsa_E1_3 | ecosystem: Environmental > Terrestrial > Soil > Palsa > Peat permafrost | place: Sweden...
CTTCATTGCAGTCGCGGAAGAAATGAACATCACGCGCGCCGCTGATCGCCTGCACATGACCCAGCCGCCGCTTAGCCGGCAGATCCAGCAGATCGAGGAAAGCGTGGGGCTTGCGCTGTTCGAGCGCGGCTCGCGGCCGTTACGGCTGACTGAAGCGGGCCGCATCTTCTATACGCAGGCGAAACGCCTGATCGGCGAAGCCGACGAACTCGCACCGCTCACACGGCGCCTTGCGCAACTGGCCGAGCGGATTGTGATCGGCTTCGTGCCGTCGACGTTGTACGGCGCGCTGCCTGCCGTGATCCGCGCGTTCCGAGAAGCGGCGCCGCAGATCGAGCTATCACTCATCGAAATGTTCACCATCGAACAACTGGGGGCGCTCAAAGGCGGCCTCATCGATGTGGGTTTCGGCCGCCTGCGTTTCGATGACGCGCAACTGGCACGCGAAGTTCTGGTCGAAGAACGGATGATTGCCGCACTGCCGCAAGATCATCCGCTGGCGCGGCAAAAGAAACCGCTGACGCTCGCCGCACTCGCTCAGGAAACCTTGATTGTTTATCCGAGTACGCCGCGGCCGAGTTATGCGGACCAGCAACTCTCGGCGATGCATGACCATGCGCTGGAGCCGAAGGCGATTCATGAAGTACGGGAATTGCAGACTGCGTTGGGACTGGTCGCGGCGCAGGTCGGGGTCTGTCTTGTGCCGGAAAGCGTGGAGGGTTTGCGTGCGCACGGGGTGGTGTACCGGCCAATTCCCGCGGCCCATGTGGTGTCGCCCATCATCATGAGCAGGCGGCTGCAGGATGAATCGCCCGCTACTACGTTAATGTGCTCGCTGGCACGGCAGTTGTTTCGGGCTGAGTGAGGTTGCTGCGGCGGCGCCTATAATGAGTATCCGGATGTTCGTCGAAGCCTCATTGCCACGCGGCGCGGAGCAGGAATTCCGACGCGTTCGCCTTCAACCAGGCACGAGTGCTTTCTCAGGTATTGACCGTTTCGGATGTCGATTTCGGGTCGGGAGGTTCCATGCGGCCGCAACGCACAATCAATCTGCTCCAATCGAAAGAGGGGGCCCGCCTCCACGGTCCGCAACTCGACCGATGGCGCCGCTGGGGGCCCTACCTGAGCGAGCGTCAATGGGGTACCGTCCGTGAGGACTACAGCGAATACGGCACCGCCTGGGACTACTTCCCGCACGATCACGCACGCAGCCGCATGTACCGCTGGGGTGAAGACGGCATTGCCGGATTCGGCAACGACCCGCTTGACTGGTGCGTGTCGCTCGCGCTCTGGAACGGACACGATCCGATCATCAAGGAACGGCTCTTTGGACTGACGAATGAGCAAGGCAATCACGGCGAGGACGTGAAGGAGCTGTACTTTTATCTCGACGGTACGCCGACTCATTCGTACATGAAGATGCTGTACAAGTATCCTCATGACGCGTATCCGTACCAGGATCTGATCGACGAAAACCGGCGGCGCGGCGCGGATCAGCCGGAGTATGAAATCCTCGATACAGGCGTGTTCGACGGCAACCGTTACTTCGACATTGTCGTCGAGTATGCGAAGCACACCGCTGACGATATCGTGATGCGCGTGACCGTCGAAAACCGCGCCGATCAGCGAGCAACGCTTCATGTCCTGCCGCAATTCTGGGCGCGCAACAGGTGGGCGTGGTCCGGCAAGCCAGGCAAACCGTCGCTGACGCTGGAGCCCAGCACAAAGGAAGGCGCGCGCATCGTCGCCAGCAATCCCGCGCTCGAAACAATGATCGTGACCGCGTCGGCGCAACAGCCTATCGAATGGCTGTTCTGCGAAAACGAAACGAATCCGCGTCGCATTTTCGGCCTCGAAGGAACCGGACCCTTCAAGGACGGCTTCAACGATTACCTCGTGGATGGCGACGAGCAGGCAATCCGGCGTGACAAGGGCACCCGCGTCGCTGCGCATGTGTGCTTGCAGCTGGCACCTCATGAGAGCTCGGTGCTCTATCTGCGCTGGCGTCCCGCAACGGCTCCGGATGCCGTGCCGCTTGATATGGAAGAACTGTTCGCGCGCCGGCAAGCGGAGGCTGACGAATTCTATTCAGTACTTCAACACGATATCGCCGACCCCGATGCCCGTCTTGTGCAACGCCAGGCGCTCGCCGGGATGCTGTGGTCGAAGCAGTATTATCAGTTCGACGTAACGCGCTGGCATGACGGGGACCCCGGTCAACCGAATCCACCGAAATCGCGCAGACGCGGCCGCAACGCGGACTGGCGACACATGTGCAACGGCGACATTGTGTCGATGCCCGACAAGTGGGAATACCCCTGGTACGCGTCATGGGACCTCGCATTTCATGCGGTCGCGTTCGCGGCAATCGATCCCGACTTCGCCAAGAAGCAATTGCTGCTGCTTGTTAAGGATCGCTACATGCATCCGAACGGGCAATTGCCGGCCTACGAATGGGCTTTCAGCGACGCGAATCCACCGGTTCACGCGTGGGCCACATGGCGTGTGTACGAACTCGACCGCGAGGTGACAGGCGTTGGCGACCCTGAGTTTCTGGAAATGATGTTCCACAAGCTGCTGCTCAATTTCTCGTGGTGGGTCAACCGCAAGGATGCCGATGACCGCAACATTTTTCAGGGCGGCTTTCTCGGACTCGACAACGTCGGCATCTTCGACCGGTCTTCGCCGCTACCGACTGGCGGCCGGATCGATCAGGCCGATGGCACCGCATGGATGGCCTCGTACGCACTCGACCTGATGCAGATCGGCCTCGAACTCGCGATGAGAAATGACGCGTACGTGGAAATCGCCGTGAAGTTCTTTGAGCATTTTCTCTACATCGCAGAAGCGATCAGTTGCGGCGATAGCTGCGGTACAGGGTTGTGGGACGAACACGACGAATTCTTCTACGACTTGCTGCACCTTCCGGATGGAACGCATGTGCCGATGCGCATTCGTTCGATCGTCGGGCTGATTCCGCTATTCGCCGTACACGTGCTCGAAGACCGCGTGTACGGTCATCTGCCCGGTTTGCGCGAACGGCTCGCATGGTTTCTCGATCATCGGCCAAATCTGGCCAAGCTGGTGTCGCGCTGGACCGAACCCGGCAAGGGCAACACCACCCTGCTCTCGCTGTTGCGCGGGTACCGGATGACCGCGCTGTTGCGGCGTGCGCTTGATGAAGCCGAATTTCTGTCTGACTACGGCGTGCGGGCGCTGTCCCGTGTGCATCGTGACGCGCCTTATGTTTTCGACCACGGCGGCGCGAGTTTCTGCATCAAGTACTTGCCTGGCGAATCGGATACACGTGTGTTCGGCGGCAATTCGAATTGGCGTGGCCCGGTGTGGATGCCGGTCAATTACCTGCTGATCGAATCGCTGTATGAGTTTCATCGTTACTACGGCGACGAGTTTCGCATCGAATATCCGACGGGTTCGGGCAACCGTTTGTCGCTGAGCGAGATTGCCGATAGGCTTGCGCAGCGTCTCACCTCGCTCTTTCTCAAGGATGCCCAAGGCCAGCGGCCCGTGATGGGCGCCTATCCGATGTTGCAGGCCGATCCACGTTCGCAGGATCTGATGCTCTTTCATGAGTACTTTCACGGCGACGATGGCCGCGGTGTGGGCGCTTCGCATCAGACGGGCTGGAGTGGGCTCGTCGCGCTGCTGCTTCAGCCGAGGATGATGAAGCTCTCGCACGTGGAAGCTGACACGGCGTCGATGGCGTCACCAATCGCTGAGGATAACGCAGCAGTTGCGGGGCGTTAGGGTCTGGGGCGCGGGAAGCCCGTTGTGGGGTCGGTGTGTGGATCTGGCGGCAAAACGAAAAAGGAGTTGCGAGCCCTAACTTGCAACTCCTTGGTTTCTTTGGTCGGGGCGAGAGGATTTCAATCTCCGCTTTCTGAAGCGCCCCTGGCATGCTCACTGCACCTTTTCAGCAGTGGGCATCCCCTTTACTCCCGCATAAAACACGATGAGTTCGACAGGAGAATTGTCGGTGTATCCACGATGAGCGCCGCCGACCATTTCAGGCAGAACGTCACCGGCGTGTAGGGTCGTCTGATGGCGGCCGTCCCTGCTCTCCACATGCAGAGTTCCGGACAGCACATAGGCGGCGTTTGGCATGGAGTGTATGTGCCACGGTAGCGTAGTGTGGGCGGGAATGACAATCTTGAGAACGGTGAGCTGCGGCTGCCCGGCAGGATAGTTTTTATACAACGTGCCATCCCATGAACGTTCGGTCTTGAGGAGCACGGTTGAAACCGCACTTTCCGGATTGTTGGCTTGCGCGGCAAACGCCGGAATAGCGAAACAGGCCAAGGACAGCGCAACCGCAGTTCGACGGATCAACAACACGAAAGGTGCTCCTCTTTTCCGAATGTTCCGCTACTGGCCGCAGCACAGATGATCGGTCCGCTGAAGATCCTGCAGCGTGGCGGCGAGACCCATAGGCTTCGATTGATAGATGCGCGGGTCCATCAGCGCCACGTCGCCGATAATCGGGCGAAACGCCATATGAGAGAGCACGTCTCGTTCGATGTCGATGCCTGGCGCCACTTCAATCAACTGCAGCCCCTCAGGCTGCAGCTTGAATACGCAGCGCTCGGTCACGTACAGCACTGACTGGCCCTTGGCCGCCGCAAGCGGTCCGTTGAATGTGATCTGCTCGACCGCTTCGACGAATTTGCTCGTTCGCCCTTCGGCTACGATTTGCAGTTGACCACCTTCGGCACAGGTGGCGTCTCCATCGGCGGTAAACGTCCCGGCGAACACAAGCTGGCGTGCGTTCTGGCTGATGTTGATAAACCCTCCGGCGCCGGCAAGATGAGAACCGAACCGGCTGACATTGACGTTGCCGGCGCGGTCGATTTGAGCCATGCCGAGGCACGCGAGGTCCAGGCCACCGCCATCATAGAAATCGATCTGCTGATTCTGGTGCAGTAGCGCCTGCGTATTGATGCCTGCGCCGAAGTCGAGGCCGCCCTGGAGCATGCCGCCGACCACGCCGGATTCCGCAGTCAAAGTCAGATCATCGAGTATGCGCTCCTCCGCAGCGACTGCTGCCACTGCCTCGGGCATGCCGATTCCCAGATTGATCACACCGCCTAAGGGCAACTCGAACGCACAGCGCCGAGCTATCATCTTTCGCTCGTTCAGTTCGAGTGCCGGTATCGTGTCCACAGCGACACGGATCTCACCTGAATAGGCCGGGTTGTAGTCGGTGGCATACGTCTGCCGATGGGTCGCTGGAGGCGCCACCACCACGCAATCGACCAGCGTGCCGGGAACGACCACGCGCCGCGCATCGAGCGAGCCGCTCGATGCGATTCTTTCCACCTGCGCGATGACAAGGCCGTGGGAATTTCGCGCTGCCATGGCAGCGGCCTGAGCGTCGAGCAGCAGAGCCTCGCGCTCCATCGTGATGTTGCCTTCGGGATCGGCAGTGGTACCGCGAATCAGGGCGACGTTGATTTTGAATGCCTTGTAAAAAAGCCACTCCTCGCCCCCGATCTCCATTACGTATACGAGTTCCTCCCTCGTCCGTGCGTTGATTTTGCCGCCGTCTTGCCGTGGATCGACGAAGGTGCCGAGACCCACCTTGGTGAGGGTGCCTGCCTTGTGAGCCGCCGAGTCGCGATAGAGATGAGAAATTGTGCCCAGTGGGAGGTTGTAGGCCTCGATCCGATTGTCCGTCGCCAGCTTGGCGAGTTTGGGAACGAGCGACCAATGGCCTCCAATTACGCGGCGCACCAATCCCTCGTGGGCAAGCCGGTTCAGTCCGCGCTCCTTGCCATCGCCGCACGCGGCCGCAAAAACGAGCGTCAGGTCACGAGGACCTTCCGTGGCGACGAAACGCCGCTCCAGCGCCGCGATCAATTCCTCGGGCGTACCCGTTCCAACAAAGCCGGAGCAACTCACTACGTCCCCATTGCGAATCAACGCAATGGCTTCGTCGGCAGTTTTGATTTTGTCTTTCATCGTGGCTGCTCCGTTTTGGGTTCTGCGATCATCCGAGGATCAATGGGTGGCCGTGCTCGATGACCACAGGTCGGAACTATAGGACCGCTGAATTAGATGAGAATTAATTTGTTCATCTCGCTATGCCTTGCGTGGCGCTCGCAGCTGCAAATCCAATCCGTCAATCGAGAGGCGGAGGTCGTCGGCAGCGCTGCACCCGAGGTTTCTGGCATGAACAGGATCACGAGTATTGATACAAAAGCGGCGACCACCAGCAGGAATGCGGGTGCAAGCGCGTTCCCCTCCAGTCGCATGAACGCTAGTGCAGCCAGAGGAGTCAATCCTCCGAGCACGCCAAATCCGACGTTGTAGGAGAAGGAGACGGTCGTGCATCGCACGTTGGCGGGAAGCATCTGCGCCATCAGAGTCGCCGCAACTCCGATGAAGCAGCCCACCATGGATGCCAATACAGTCTGGCCAACCAACTCGAGAACCGGACTGGGATGGTGTATGAGCCAGAACAAAGGCCACGCTAGAATTAGCTGCCTGCTGCTGCAGCGAGCAGAACGGGACGACGCCCTATCCTGTCCGACAGCGCAGCGGCGAGCGGGATGACCAACAGCTGCACAAGCATCGCGAATGAGTTGATGTCGAGCGTGGTCGAAGCCGCTATGTGCTCCGTCTTCCGCAGATAGGTGGTGACGAAAATGAAGCAAAGGTAAAAACCGACCGAACCCACTGCGTTCATGCCCAGCACGGCCAACATCGTGCGCCACTGTGTCGCGAACGCCTCACGTAGCGGCGAACCCCGAAGTTTGCTCCCCTCTTCTCCGGAAGGCATCGTGCGACGCAGATACATTGCAACGGCACTCAAGACGAAGCCGTGGCAAGGACGCCGCGGATACCCCGCCGGCGCCACTGGTAGCGCACCATCCGAGGCCCCGGCCAGACCAGGGCCCGGACCATCGAGGCGTTCTTTGCTTCTCACCCGCAGCTCACTGCCCACGTGCGGCAACATGTTGACGCCACGCGGCGCGCGCCGCTTCGCAGATGCATTAACCGCGAGCGGACTAGACTTGCGGAGCACACAACGCAAGTGCATCAAACAACTTGTGCACAGGCGCCGCCAAGGTTTCCCGCGTGCGCGAGACGAGGTTCAGCTCACGCCTTGACCATTGCTCGTCGAGCTCGACCACGGAAAAAGGCAAGGTATCTCGCAGCCGGCGTGTTGTCGATTCCGGCACTATCGACACGCCGACGCCCGCCGCCACCATATGACAGACCGCCTCGAAGCTTTCGACCTGGGTGCGCAGCTGAATGCTCTGGCCAAGCAGCAGCGCAGTCTTCGATACGTATTGCTGATGGGAAGAACGCTCATTCAGACCGATGTATTTCCACTCCAGTACTTGATGAAAACGAATCGCATGCTCGCACGTAAGCGCATGATCATTCGGGACGATGACGACAAATCTATCGTCGCGAAACGGCGTCACTGTGAGTTTGCGGGTGTTCACGAGCCCGACGATGATGCCGAGATCAGCACTGCCTTCGTCGACCGCGCGCACGGTGTCCGGGCTGGTATGTTCCTGGACGTCGACATTGATTTTGGGGTTGTCCGCGAGGAATCGCGCAAGCAACGCGGGCAGGAATTCGTGGATCGCATTGGTGTTGGCAAAAAGCCGGATGTCGCCTCGCATACCTTCGCCGAACTGCGACAGATCGTGACGCAGCTTGGTCGTTTCCTGCAACATCGCGATCGTATGCTGCAGAAACACTTCGCCGGCCGGCGTCAACTCGACGCCGCGGCTGTGACGCAACAACAGCGTCACGGCGACCGATTCCTCCAGCGCGCGAATGCGCGCACTTGCCGCGGCAACGGCAATTGGCAGGCTCTCCGCCGCTTTTGTGATGTTTCCGTAGGCGGCGACAGCCGCGAAAAGCCTCAAATCGGTCAGATCGAACCGCATGGTCTCTCCATCGTCTCGCGGCGACGTTACCACACGATGCGGATATCCGTGATCCACGGCCGCCATGCTGCGAGCGTTCGCGAACGGCGAATGCTCACTCAAAGAAATAGCGACGCGAGTCCCAACCAGCGCGCGCAGTATATGGATCATTGACGGGTGATGCGGCCAATACTGGATTGCAGCGTCCCCGTTTGAAGTGATGCCAATATCGCCGGCTTCGTACCGGCAATGAGGAGACTATCTGATGACATGGAAACCAATAGCACGTGTTGCCAACATCCCGTCCGGCACCATCAAGGCGTGCCGCATCGAAAACATTCCAGTTGCTCTATACAACCTCGACGGCGAATTCTTCGCCACGCACGATATCTGCACGCATGCTCACGCCTGCCTGTCTGACGGTTACCTCGAAGACGGCAAGATTGAATGCCCACTGCATCAGGGGCTATTCGACGTGCGGACTGGCAAGGCCTTGTCGGGGCCCGTGGATGCGGACCTGCAGACGTTCGCAGTGCGCATCGAAGGTGATGAGGTGCTTGTCAATGTCGAATGACTCTACAGGCGGCCGGCCGTCATACGGGTTCGCGCAGTGGGTGGCGACGTGAGCAGGCGAACCGTCATCGTCGGTGCGGGACAGGCCGGCGCGAGAACCGCCGCAGCGCTGCGCAAGCTGGACAATACCGCTGACATCACACTGCTCGGCGAAGAACAGGATCTGCCGTATGAGCGGCCGCCGCTGTCGAAGGAAGTATTGAATGGCGGTTCGCCGTCAAAAGCGACCCTCTTTCCGCGCACGTGGTACGAGGAGCATCGGATCGCGCTGCGTACTGGCGTACATGTCACTGGGTTCGACTGGCGTGCGAAGCAGATTTCGCTCGCTCACGGCGAATCGCTTGCCTACGACGATCTCGTGCTTGCGACGGGCGTGCGACCTCGGCCGCTTATCGTGCCGGGCGCAACGCTCGATGGCGTGCTGACGCTGCGTACCATCGGAGACAGCACGAACCTGTCAGCGCGGCTCACGGCCGGTGCAAACGTCGTCGTGATTGGCGGGGGCTTTCTCGGACTCGAAATCGCGGCAACGGCCATCGCACGACACTGTGCCGTTACCGTGCTCGAAAGCAGCAGCACGCTATTGCCGCGGATTTTTGCCGGCTTTCTGGGTCAGTATCTGTCGGACCTGCATCGCACGCATCAGGTCGACGTTCGCACCGGCGCGACTGTCGCGGCGCTTGAAGGTGATACTGTGGTCCACGCGGTCAGGCTCGGAGACGGTACTTTGCTCGCGGCCGATGTCGTCGTCGTGGCAATCGGCGCGCTAGCGAACGACGAACTTGCCCGCGCGGCGGGAACCGAATGCGCGGACGGCATACTTGTCGATGCACAGGCGCGCACGTCGCTGCCCTCGGTCTACGCGGTTGGCGACGTCACACGACAGCGCGCGCACCGACTGGGTGAATCCGTACGCGTCGAGTCGTGGGAAAACGCGGAACTGCAGGCTCAGATCGCCGCAAGCACGATTGGCGGCATCGCACCCGCCGCCGCCGCTGCGCCATGGTTCTGGACCGACCAATACGACTGCAACATCCAGATGCTGGGAGGCCGCCACGCCGACGACATCGTCGTGATGCGGGGAGACGTCACAGCGCCTTCATGGTGCGCATTCTTCGTCGCGGACAGCACGATTCGCGGCGCAGTGCTGATGAACGCGGGACGCGAGCGGCGCAACGTCAAACGCCTGATCGATACGCAGCAGCGCATCGATTGTGCGGAAATGGGCGATGTGGGGCGCCCACTTTCCAGTCTGGCGCGTAACTGAACCGGAACTGCACCCGCACGCCACGCGCGAGGGCAGCTTGTATTCCTATTTTGCGGAGATGAAACATGGAGACTGAAATCAAATGGGCCACGCGTGCCGCGACCACTACTGGCGCCAGCGATCGCGCCGCCGCGCCCGACTATGTCTGGCCTGACGGCGGCTGCTCGCGCATTCCGTTCTGGGTCTACACGGACGAGGCGATCTATCGCCGCGAACAGGAGCGGATCTTCCGCGGACCGAACTGGGCCTACGTCGCGCTCGAATGCGAAATTCCGAACCCGGGCGATTTCAAACGCAGCTTCGTCGGCGATCTACCCATCGTCGTCGTTCGCGACACCGATGGTAGCGTCAACGCATTCAGCAACAGTTGCGCGCATCGCGGCGTGGCGTTCTGTCAGAGCGAGCACGGCAACACGAAGTCGTTCACCTGCCCGTATCACCATTGGAGCTACGACCTGAAGGGCAACGTCACCGGCCTGCCATTCCGTCGCGGCTACAAGGGCAAAGGCGGCATGCCGGCGGACTTCGATCTGAGCCAGCATCGTGCACAGCCGCTTGCGGTGAGCGTGCGTAATGGGGCGATCTTTGCGTCGTTCGACTCGAGCGTCGAGCCGTTCGAAGACTATCTCGGCCCGCGGATGCTGTCGTATTTTGACCGTGTGTTCGACGGGCGCAAGCTCGAACTGCTCGGCTATATGCGGCAGCGGATCGACGGCAACTGGAAGTTCATGTTCGAGAACCTGAAGGACCCGTATCACGCGAGCCTGCTGCACGTCTTTTTCGTGACGTTTGGCCTCTTCCGGATGGATGCGGAGTCGGCGATCGAGATGGATGAGACCGGACGCCACGGCGCGATGATCAACCGTCGCGGCGGCAAGCTCGACGATGTGGCCGCGCACGAAATGCGGCAGACGCTGCGCAGTGACATGCAGCTAAAAGATACGCGCGTGCTCGACCTGATCCGCGAATACCCGGGCGACGTCACCGCGGTGATGTGCACGTTCTGGCCGAACCTGATCATCCAGCAGCAATCGAACACGCTTGCGATGCGCCATGTGGTCCCGCGCGGACCGGACAGCCACGACCTGCACTGGACGTTCTTCGGCTACGCGGACGATACCCCGGAGATGCGCGCACACCGGATCCGTCAGGCCAACCTGATGGGACCGGCAGGCTTCGTGTCGGTTGACGACAGCGAAGTCATGGTGATGTCCCAGGAGGGCGTGACGCCTTACAACGACCGCGCGGGCGTGGCTGAGATGGCCGGACGCACGGTCGAGGATCACGACCATACGATTACCGAGGTCGCCGTACGTGGACTGTACCAACACTACCGCAAGGTGATGGGATTATGAGTACGTTGACGCATGAATGCGTGCAGGCCGTTTCAGCGGAGATGCGCTTTGGCATCATGGATCTCTACGCGGCGTACAGCGCTGCGCTCGACGAGGGCCGCTATAAGGACTGGGCCGATTGCTTCACCACGCACGCCGAGTATCGGCTGACGACCAAGGAAAACCATGATCGCGGGCTACCGATTGCCATCATTTACTGCGACGGCAAGGGCATGATCGACGATCGGGCGTTCACGACGACGGAGACGACGATCTCGCAGCCGCGCGCGCTGCGGCACATCGTGAGCGGCATTTCGGTTCGGGCGGATGGGGACGGCTATCGCGTCGGCGCGGATTTTCTGATCCTGCAAACGATGCTTGACCGGATGACGGAAGTCGTCATGTCGGGGCGTTATATCGACCGCGTCGTGGTCGATGGAGACAGGCTTCTGTTTGAAAGCCGTGTTTGCGTGACCGATACCCTGCTATACCCGACTTCGGTTGTGGCGCCGGTTTGACCCGCTTGCGAATCGCTGCGACTCGCGGCGATTCGTAGCGGCGAAGAGGCGCGTTCGCTGCCCCCTCACCGGCAAACATCAGCAAAGCCTTCGGGCACGCGTTGCTCGCGCCCGCGGGTACCCGATGCCTTCCCGCCTCACGTTCAGCGTGTGCTAGCGGGTCTTAGAAATCATGGTTCATACCAAACGAGACGCCCGTCTGTTTGTCATGCCCAGACGGGTTCAGCGTTACATTGGTTGCGTAGCCACCCGTGAAACGCGTGTAATCGATGTCAGCGTAAAGCTGGGTCGATTTCGACAGCGAATAGGTGATGCCCAGAATGGCGACATCCTTTCTGCCCTCCACGCCGGCCGTTGCGTTCTTGTTGTCGTAATACGCGGCCGTTACGTTAAAGAACGGCGTGGACTGATAGCGTAAGCCGCCCCACAGGTATTGATTGCGCGTCTCGCCGAACACCGTGGACGGAACGGCTTGTGTGGCGAGCGAATAACCACCCATCACATCAACGGGACCGAGCGTCACGGCACCGCCCGCAGTGTATTGATTGTTGGCAAAATACGGGGTCGTGGTCAATGTGGTCGAAAGCGGGTTCGAGCGGTGCGTATAGCCTGCGCCGAACTTGAACAGGCTGGTGTGGTAGTTCACCCCACCCGCGAGCATGGTGCCGCTAGCAAGACTGCCTGCAATGCCGCCAGGTGCATAAACTGCGCGCGCCGTCCACGGACCGAAGTCGCCATGGTAGTGGATCGCGTCGTCGTCGCGGCCATTGGTGCCGCCCGAAACCGCCGCCGCTTCGGTAATGCCCAGATAGCGCAGGTTGAATGGCTCGAAGTCCCTGATCAGCCGGTGTTGCAGCGTGAACTGATGGCCAATGTCGACCTGGCCGAACGGGCCGCCAAACCCGACGGTCGACGTGCGCTGAAACAACTGGTTAGTCGTGCTACTGTTGGCGCCAGTCGAGAGAATATAGCCCGCTTCCAGATTGAAGCGGGCGTAGTAACCGCCGCCCAGGTCCTCGATGCCGAGAAAACCCCAGCGATTCGATCTGTAGACACCGTTCGACGCCATCGTCAGCGCCGCACCGCCTGCCTTGGTGCCGTTCACAAGATTGCGCAGGCCGCCGTCAAGCGAACCATACAACGTGACGCTGCTTTGCGCGTAAGCGGCGCCGCCTGACAGCCCCAGCAAAGTGATTGCAGCCAGCGATCCCCTCAGACCCATCCTGCGCGCGACGCTGCCTGCTTCTCCAGTCTCAAACATATCTTCTCCATTGACATCGTTAAATTTGTGGTGCGGCAGATGTGCGGTGCGCCGCACTTCCCCTGCCGTCAATCAATCAGAACTGCGTGCGCAGACCGCCTCCAATCGTGTTGCCGGTCGACATCCTGCTCGCCCGATCGGACAGTACCGCCGCATACACGTCGGTGCGCTTTGACAGCGGATAGTCATACGAGAGCGCCCAGGTGTTGCGGTAAACCGAGCTATGGCCGGTACTTTTCGAATACGCGTCCGAGCCGAGAATCCTGCCGACGCCCACCGGGATCGCAAAGCCGATCTGGCCGGTATCGATGCCAACGTTGCCATTCAGGAGCGAGTCCCAGACGTGCTGGTACTGGCCATAGAGCTTCACGTAGTGAAGGTCGTACGATGCGCCGAGGTTCGCCACCGACTGCGTCGTCAATCCCGGTAGCACGACGCTGAGGTCCCCGGCGTTCAGGCTGTACTTGATCTGCTGATACACGACTGACGTCGCGAAACCGCCGTTGTCGTACGAGACCTGGCCGCTCCACTTGTTCTGGCCGAGATGGCCCGGGTCGCCGCCGAACGAGTACATTGCGCGGCCGACGAGGCCGTTAAACGACGGCGAGGCGTAGTACACGGCGTTCCACCACTCACCCGCATTGCCTAATACGCCTTGGCCGTTCACGCCTTCATAGCTGTGCAGCACGATCGGCGAGAACACGAATGAGTTCCCGAAGGGGTTGAACGTGATGGTCGAGAACCACAGGAGCGGCGGGATCAGACCGGCAGTCACCGTACCGTATTGGCCGTTCGCACCAACGTACGCGTTACGCGAGAACAGGCCGTCCTGCGGAAAGCCAGTGCGGCCCATCGAGCCATTCTGGATATTGAAGTAGCCCTCAAGGTCGAAGATAATCTTCGTACCGTCGCCGATGTCCTCTGAACCGCGTATGCCGAAATACGGCGCCGTCATACCGCCGTTACCGGCGATCACACTCGACTGACCATTCACCGGCTTCTTGTAGCCGACGAACGCATCGAGAAGTCCGTAGATCTGCACGCTCGATTGCGCGTGGGCCGCTGCAGCGAACAATGCGGCTCCAAGAACGAGCGCTTTCAACCCGAATTTTATTTTCATCCATGTCTCCTGCCCTTCCAAACCCGTGACTTATGGCTGCGAAGCGGGGCGCTTTCGCACACATTGACATGTGTCGAATTACGCTCCGAAGGCTTGCTCCCTTTACTGATATGTACTACTGAATACAAAACCCGCATTGCCGATTTTTATTGACGTTTTCGCCCGATCTTCCTAAACAACAGCGCGTCGAAGGGTCCGGACGGGCAACCGGCCCGGACGTCTTTTTGCGGCCGCGCCTACGCCTGGTTCTCCGCGCGGGACGGCGCGGCCGACGACGTGCTGGATGGCTTCTGCTTCGAGCAAAGCAGCGAGTGCAGTATGACCAGCGTGAGACCACCCGAGATCACCGGCTGCTGAAGCACGAGCTGGAGCATCAGCGGCATTGCATGGATGACTTCCGGGGAGATGAAGAGACCGCCGAGACCAACGAGAAACGCGAGCCCCGACGCGATCAGCCGGCGATCGTCCCACTCCACCTGCGCGAGAATGTGTACGCCATGCATGAAGACGATGCCGAACAGCAGCGTCGCGGCGGCCGAGATCACCGGAATCGGTACGACGACAAGCAGCATGTCGAACTTCACGCAGCCGCCGAGTACGATCAGGAGGATGCCCGCAGCGAGCGTCACGAAGCGTGAACCGACGCGCGTGGCGCGCAGGATGCCGATGTTGTCCGGATACGCGATCGTGCTGAAACCACCCCACACTGCCGCGACAACCGAACCGAGCGCGACGCCGAACAGGCCTTCGGACATGCGGCCTGGACTTAACGTTTGTTCGCCCCATTCGGCGACTGTCTGGTAGAGGGCCATCGATCCCATGCCCGCCGGAATCAGCACGAGCAGGAACACAGCAACGAGATCGGGGCGCACGCCGAAGCCGAACGGAAAGATGCGCGGCTCGACGACGAGCGGCGCAGCGGCCACCGCCGCAAACGAAACCGGCTCGAACAGCGTGTAGGCCAGCGTGCCGAGCGCAAGGCCGAGCAGGATCGCGACACGACGCAGCCGGCGGCCGCCCCAAAGCATCGCGAAAACGATACCGGCCACGGCGATCGCGCCGGAAAGCAGGTTCACGACCGGAAAGCCAGGGCTTTTAGTGCTGCCGATCCAGGTCGGCAACGCAACGCTGGCAATCTGCACCACGATCAGCATGACGATCATTCCAGAGATGATAGGCAGGCGCAAATGCCGCGCAAACATGCCCGCCACGCTGCGTCCGCGGATCGGCACCGTGAGCACGCACCAGATCAGTGACGCGGCGAAGAACGACCCGAATGCCGTACCAAGGCCGCCCGACTGCAAATGACCGACCGTCAGGAGCGCACCAAAGCTGCCTGCGTAGGGACCCTGCGCGATCGGCAGGCGCAGCAGTAGAACCGATTGCAGAATCGTGATAATCCCGCACGCCATGAAGGTCATGCCGTACAGGTATGCGATCTGGGGATCGGACAAATGAAATGCGCGGCCGAGAAGTCCCGGGAACACAAACATACCCGTCATTCCGAAAACGTTCTGCAGCGCGAGCACGGCCAGTTGCGGCAGTGGCAACCGCTCGTTGATTCCAACGTCGAAGACGCGCGCGGACGGACTATCCGCTGCAGCCTCCCGGATTGAAGCGCCGGATTTCGGTATGTCTGTGCTCAAGGTGTGTTCCATTAGGCCAAAAACGAAATCCTGTCCTGCGACTCGACCAGGGCCGCGTCGCACCCGTTCCCTTCTAGTGCTATCGCGCGAAGGAAATACCTGTATCACCGGGGCGAGCGATTCCGCCTGCCCAATGGTCTTCAGTGATCCTCAGTTATCAAGCGGAATGCCCTTTGTCTCGGGGCCGAACCAGATCGACACCATGCCGACGATAAAGAGCAGCGACACTGCCGCCGATGCCGCCGGGAACGAACCGAACTTCGCGACCACCGCATTGCCGGCGATCGGACCGATACTTGTCAGCGCACGGGCCATGTTCCAGCAGAAGCCCTGCCCTGTCGCACGCACGCGGGTCGGAAAGAGCTCGGGCAAATAAGCGGCAAAGGTGCCGAACGCGCCAATGACGAAGTAGCCGTATACCGGCATTAGCCACAGCACCCGGCCGATGTCGTGCACCGTCATGAACAGCACGAGCGACACCACGAGCGAGCCTGCCGAAAAGATGAAGTACGACATCCGCCGGCCGAGTGCGTCGAGCATCCAGATCAGCGTGAGGTAGCCGAGGGTCGCACCGATCATCATGAGAATGAACGCGTAGCTGACCGTCGTGCCCACGTCGCGATGATCGACGGCTGCAACCGACAACTGATGGATCCAGCTCGGTAGAAACGTGAGACCGCCCCAGCAGCCAAGCATGGCAGCCGACGAGACGATCACGCCGATAATCGTCTTGCGGCGTAGTCCTGGCGCGAAGATGGCGGTGAAAGTTTGCATGGCCGATTCGGCTATGACGCTGTCGCGTACCTGCACCCAGCGTTGAGGCTCAGGCACGAAGCGGCGCACGAGAATCGTGACGAGCGCGGGCGCGGGCGCGGCTCCCACGCCGAGTACGACGCGCCAGCCGAAGCGGCCGAGCAGGAGGTTGTCGAGCGCTGCCGCGAGGAAGCCAAACGCGAACGCCATCTGCATGATCTGCATGGCGCGGGCGCGTTGGCGACCGGGCCACGATTCGGCGACGAGCGCGGCCCCTGCCGCCCATTCACCGCCGATGCCGAAACCGGCCAGCGCCTGCGCGACGGCAAGCTGGGGCCAAGTCTTCGAAAATGCGCTCAGCAGCGTGAATGCCGCGTAGATGAGGATGGTCCAGCCCATCACACGCGAGCGGCCGAGCCGGTCGGCGGCCACGCCGAATAGCACGCCGCCGATGCCCCACGTGAGCAGCTTTCCCGCAATGATGTAGCTGCCGATCTTGCTGATTTCGGTCGCGTCGGTGCTGTGCAACAGCTGGCCCACGCTCGGCACGAGCACAAGCGTGAAGAGATTCAGATCCATCGAGTCGAACATCCAGCCGAGGAACGCCGAAATCAGCGCCAGCCACTGGTAGCGTGACAACCTGAATCCCTGAGGCTCGGCCGAAGCCACCGGCGCCGCCTTGGCGCCCTGCGATACGCCCATTCTTCCCGTCTCCTGATCTGCCGCCGAATAAGCGAGCACGTTGCCCGATGCGGGTCGTAGCGCCCGATTTCGTCAATTGGCGGAGTATATCGTAATGCAGTGTGATTGCAATACAGATTATTGTATTACTGTCTGCTCAGATTTTGCCGACGGGTGACGCCTACCGCGCGGCGTCGTACATGGAGGGATCGGAAGAAATGAGCGATGTCCGCAGCCCGCAAGCCTGTCGGGGCCCGGGCCGGACAGCTCGCTGGGCAGGGCTGACACCGCGAGTGAAAAGCTAAAACGCCTCCTGCTGCGTGCCGCTCATCGAACCGGTCCGCAAGCCGGGACGTTAGGTGGCGAGGCGAGGACTCCACCCTCTAACGTACCGGGTACGAAACAGGTCGGCAGACGCGGCGTTTCGTTGACTTAGCTGCTTGCTGCCGCGAGCACTTCGACCGCCAGGCTTTCGGCTCGCTCGACATGACGCTTGCACGCCGCTGCCGCCGCGTCGGCGTCATTACGCATGACTGCGTCGACAATTGTCGCGATTTCGTCATAGCTTTGCGGAAGGCGCCCTGCCTGCGAAAGCGTCGTGGCCCGCAGCATCATCACTCGCGTATGGACGAGACGTAGCATCTCCGTGAGAACCGGGTTGTTGGCGCCGTCGAGCATCACGTCATAGAACTGCGCCTTCTGTTTCAGGAAGCTCATGGTGCCCTCCTGGCCTTGCATATCCCGCATCGAGGCGAGCTTTTCCAACGCCTGTTTCAGCGCGGCACGCTGGTCGTCCGTCGCCCGCTCCGTGAACTGCCGGCCCGCCAGCGCTTCGAGTACGGCGCGCACTTCATAGAGACCTCGCGCCTCGTCTGCCGTCATTACCGCGACGATCGGACCCTTGTGCGGAATGATCTGCACCAGCCCCTCGGCCACCAGTTGACTCAGCGCCTCACGAACCAGCGTGCGGCTCACGCCAAGCATTTCGCATAGTTCGCGCTCGATGAGCCGGTCGCCCGGCTTGAAGGTCAGGTCGCTAATACATGAGCGCAATCCGTCGATCACCTGCTGGCGCAGCGTCGCCACCGGCCGCACTACCAGCCTGTTGGTATTCATTACTTCCCCTTGTCATATGAACTAAAAAGAGCCGCGCTGATTTCCGTAATACAATCATATTGACATTCCGCAGCGAAGCTCTGATACTGCCTACCATTATACAATCCTACAACAGATGGTTGAACCCCGAAGGATAATCATGAAAGACATGACGCTGTCCGAACGCCGTGCCATCGGCGCAAAGATCCGCAAGGAAGTGCTGGGCTCGAGCCACACGCAGAGCAATACCAATCCCCATCTTTTCGACACGGTTTTCCTCGAGTACACGGAAGACGTGTGCTGGGGCAACGTGTGGAACCGCACGGGCCTCCCGCGCGCGACACGCAGCATGCTGAACCTTGCCATGCTGGCATCGCTCGGCCGCTGGCACGAGTTCGAAGTGCATACCCGCGGGGCCGTGAATAACGGTGTGACGGAAGAAGAAATCGCCGAGGTGGTGCTGCAGGCCGGTGTCTACGCAGGCATTCCCGTCGCGGCCGAAGGGCTGCGTCGCGCGAAGGCGGTCGTACTCGATCTGAAAGCGAAGGACGCTGCTGCCTGAAGACAGCTTGCGGTTCGTCAAGGCGCCCCGCGAATCGTCATCTCATCCCAAGCGTACATGCCTGGCGGTCCAAGGGCCGCAAGAGTTTCGCGCTTTCGGTTGCCGACCCGCTAACCGATCGCGCGAACCACCTGCCGGAGCCCGCGCATTACCCGAAACCATCATGTCTCATTCAACTTTCTGCGACATCCCAGCCGGCCGCATCGCCTATTCCCGTCGCGGGACGGGCAGGCCGCTGGTTCTGCTTCACCCGATCGGCGTCGACCGGAGCTGGTGGGACGAGTACGTCGAGCATTGGGCCGCATCGTATGACGTCGTCGCGATCGATATCCGCGGCCACGGCGGCTCAAGCCTCGTCACCGCCCCCATCACACTCGCCGATCATGCGACCGACGTCGCCGCAGTGCTGCGCCACGAACGACTTACCGGCGCAACCCTGATAGGCGTATCGATGGGCGGCATGATTGCGCAGCGTGTCGCGATCCAGTTTCCCGAGCTTGTCGGCGCGCTGATTCTGTGCGGAACGGCCGGTGGATTTCCCGACGAAGTACGCCCGCGCATTCTCGTGCGCGGCGATATGAGCCGGCGAGGCTCGATGTCCGAAGTGATCGACGACACGATCACGCGCTGGTTCGCCGCCGATACCCCGCGGCCCGACCTGGTCCAGAAGTGTCGTGAGCGCCTCGCTGCCGACGACTGGTACAGCTGGAGCGCGAACTGGCAGGCGATCTCGCTGCTCGACAACCTGGGCGAACTGCCACGCGTGTCGGCACCGGCGCTCGTCGTCGCGGGCGATGCCGACGCGAGCATTCCGCCAGCGGTATCGCAGAAGATCGCCGACGCGCTGCCGAACAGCCGCTTCGTCGCCATTCCGGGCGCGGCGCATTTTGGAGCGTTCGACATGCACGCAGTTTTTGCAACGGTATTCGACGATTTCCTGTCGACCCTCGCTCAATGAAATAAAACGCGAGCGTGCCCGCGCGCTGGGACAGTTTTCACGCGCCGCGCGACTCGGCAGTTACTGGATAAGTGGAGCGGCGCCCGTACGGGCCGCCCGCCCCAAGGAGGCAGTATGGCAATCACAATTCGTTCGTCTTTCATCGTCGACGCACCGCCGTCCGACGTCTGGAAGACCATGATCGACATCGAACGGTCCGCACCGTGTTTTCCGGGCGCGGAACTCAAGGAAAAACAGCCTGACGGCAGCTACAAGGGCGGCTTCACCGTCAAGCTCGGCCCGCTCACGTTGAAGTTCGCGGGCAAATTCAAGATTGCTGAACAGAACGACGCCGGCCGCACGGTCGTGGTGTCCGCAAGCGGCACCGACACGAAAGGCCGCGGCGGCGCCGATGCGCAGATCAACGCAGCCGTCACCGACGCCGGCGACGGCAAGACGAAAGTCGACGTCGTCTCGGACGTGAACCTGTCGGGCACGGTCGCGCAGTACGGACGCGGTGCCGGGATGATCGAGGCACTCTCGCAGCAACTGCTGAGCCAGTTCGCCAAGAACCTGACCGCGCTTATCGAGGCAGACGCAGCGCACTCCGCGGCGGAGGCTCCGGCCACTCCGGCGGCCACGCCGAACACCGCTGGCGAACCGGAGGCTTCGAACACATCCGCTGAACCGGCTGCACCCAGGCCGGCCACCGAAGCGCGCCGCCCACCGCCCGCACCGGTCGCGCCTCTCGACGCGGGCGCACTCATGCGCAAAGCGATGTGGCAGTCGATCCGGAATTACTTCGCGCGGCTCTTCGGGCGCAAGCAGCCCCACTGAGGAAGCCACCGCACTATCGGAGCACGCATGAAACCCAGTGAATTCCAGTATCACGCGCCGACCACCGTCGACGAGGCCGCGCAACTGCTCGGCACACTCGAGGATGCGCGCGTGCTTGCCGGCGGCCAGTCGCTGATGCCGATGATGAACTTCCGGTATCTGATGACGAGTCACCTGATCGACCTGAACGGCGTCGAGGCCCTGACCCGCATCGAGGAGCGCGACGGCCGTCTTCACATCGGCGCGATGACACGGCAGCGCGACATCGAACTGTCGCCGCTCGTCATGAAGCGCGCGCCGCTGATCCGCGAGGCGTATCAGCTCGTCAGCCACAAACAGATCCGCAATCGGGGCACGCTCGGCGGCAGCCTGTGCCAGTTGGATCCGTCGTCCGAGCAGCCATGCTTCACCGCTGCACTCGACGGTGTCCTGACGATAGCGCGCTACGAAGACGGTGCGGTCGTGACCCGCGAGCTGACAATGTCCGACTGGGCGCTGATGTACATGACGCCCGCGCTCGAAGAAGGCGACCTGCTCGCCGGCATCTCACTCGACATCTGGCCCGAAGGCCATGGCTACGCATTCGAAGAGTTCGCGCGGCGTCATGGCGATTACGCCATTGTCGGGGTCGCGGCGCTCTGCACCGTCGATGCGCAAAAGCGCCTCGACCGCGTGTCGCTGACGATCTGCGGCGTCGCGCCCGGCCCCGTGCGCATGCACGAGGTCGAGACCGCCCTGCGCGGCCGCCCGATGGACGAAGACGCGCTGAACCTCGCGGGCGACGCGGCACGCGCGCTCGACGTGATGACCGACGCGCACGTCAGCACCGACTACCGCCAGCATCTCGCCGGCGTCCTGACCGAAAGAGCGCTGAAGTCGGCGTTCTCGCGCGTCGCAACAGCAACCTATTCGTAGCGTGACAAAGGAGATGCACATGGAGACTCGTACCGTCAGAGTCGTCGTCAACGGCACCGCTTATGAGCACGAGGTCGAACCGCGCCGCATGCTCGGTGACTTCCTGCGTCACGACCTCAATCTCACCGGCACGCACTACGGTTGCGAACACGGCGTCTGCGGCGCCTGCACCGTGCTGATCGAAGGCCGCACCGCGCGCGCCTGCCTGACGCTCGCCGCCCAGGTGAATGGACGTTCGCTGACGACAGTCGAAGGACTCGCCCATGCGGATGGCACGCTCAATGTGCTGCAACAGGCCTTTACCGAAACGCACGCGCTGCAATGCGGGTTCTGTACGCCCGGCATGCTGATGACGCTAACCGAACTGCTAAACGAAACGGATTCGCCGACCGAAGCCGAGATCCGAGAAGCGATCACAGGCAATCTGTGCCGCTGTACGGGTTACCAGCCGATTGTCGCGGCGGCCCTGCTCGCCGCGCAGCGCATCCGCGATCAGCGTGCCGCCGCGCCGGCAGCCCAAGCTACGGAGTAACACGATGGACCATTCCGACCTGAAGGGCACCCCCACCGACCAGCGCTACATCGGCCGACGCGTCATGCGCACCGAGGACAAGAAGCTGCTGCAAGGCCAGGGCTCCTATGTGGACGACGTACATCTGCCGAACATGCTGCAAGCCGCGGTGCTGCGCAGCCCGCATGCGCACGCGAAGATCGTCTCAATCGATTGCACGGCCGCCCGCGAACTGAAGGGCGTGCATGCCGTGTACACACACGCGGACCTGACCGGCCGCGCACGGGGCCGCGCGCCGTCGATGCTGCCGAACCCGGCGATCCGCTTCGAGCGCACCCAGGAACTGCTCACCTCGACGGAAGTCACGTTCGCGGGCGAAGCCGTGGCGTTCGTCGTCGCGGACAACCGCTATATCGCGGAAGACGCCTGCGGTCTGATCGAGGTCGAGTACGACCCGCTGCCCGCCGTCGCCGAGTGCCGCGACGGACTGCGCCCGGACTCGCCGCTCTGCCACACCGACGCGAACGACAACGTCGTCGCGCATATTGAAATGGGTTTCGGCGACATCGATGCAGCCTTCAAGGATGCGCCGCACGTCGTCGAGGAAACCTACTGGCAAAACCGCGGCTCCGCGCATCCGATGGAAACGCGCGGTTATATCGCCGAATATCATTTCACCAACGGCGAGCTGACTGTCTGGTCGTCGGGTCAGGCGCCGCACCACGAGAAAAAGAATCTCGTCGAGCTGCTCGAATGGGATGCCGAAAAGCTGCGCGTGCTGATGAACGACGTTGGCGGCGGCTTCGGTCCGAAACTGCCGTTCTATCCGGAAGAGGCGCTCGTCGCGATCGCGGCGGTCGCGCTCAAGCGTCCGGTCAAATGGATCGAGGACCGGCGCGAGCACTTCCTCGCGGTCACGCAGGAGCGCGACCAGTGGTGGACCGTGCGGATGGCGCTCGAAAACGACGGCAAGATTCGCGGCGTGAAGCTCGAGATGGTGCACGACAACGGCGCGTTCCTGCCGTGGGGCATCATCACGCCGTACATCTCGATCACGACGACCCCGGGCCCCTACGTGATCCCCGCGATGGGCGCAAAGCTCGATGTGGTCTACACGAACAAGTGCGCCACTTCACCGGTGCGCGGCGCGGGCCGCCCTCAGGCGGTGTTCGCGATGGAGCGGATTCTCGACAAGGCGGCGCGCGCACTCGGCATGGATCGCGCGGAGTTGCGCTGGCGCAATCTGATCCAGCCGGAACAGATGCCGTATGACGCGGGTTTCATCTATCGCGACGGCAGCCCGCTGCGCTACGACAGCGGCGACTATCCGGCCTGCCAGAAAGCGGCGCTGGAGCGCGCGAACTACGCGGGCTTCGCCGCGCGTAAGGCCGAAGCGCGCCGTCAGGGCCGCTTCGTCGGCATCGGTATGGCGAGCTTCGTCGAAGGCACCGGCATGGGCCCGTTCGAGGGCGCGACGGTGCGCATTCAGGCAACCGGCCGCATCACCGTGATTACCGGTGCGTCGCCGCAAGGCCAGGGCCACAAGACGACCTTCGCGCAGATCTGTGCCGAACAGCTGAACGTACCGCTCGAACTGATCGACGTCATCACCGGCGATACCGGCGGCATCTCGATGGGCGTCGGTACGTTCGCGAGCCGCGCGACGGTCAATGCCGGCAACTCGGTCTACATCGCTGCCCAGGCCGTGCGCGACAAGATGTTCACGCTCGCCGCCCACCTGTGGAAGTGCGAAACCGACGACCTCATCCTCGCCGAGGGACACGTCGCGCGCCGCTCGGGCATCGAGCAGCGCATGAGCTACGGCCAGCTCGCGAAGATCTCGCAGGGCATGCCGGGCTTCACGATGCCGGCGGGCCTCACCGCCGGTCTCGAAGAAACGAAGTATTTCTCGCCCGCCCAGTCGACGTACTGCAACGGGACCGCCGTCGTTGAGCTCGAAGTCGATCGCGAGACCGGCCACATCACGATCCTCAACTACGTGATGGCGCACGACTCGGGCAAGCTCATCAACCCGCTGCTCGTCGACGGCCAGGTGATCGGCTCGGTCGCGCACGGCATCGGCAACGCGACGCTCGAATGGATGCAGTACGACGAGAACGCGCAGCCGACCACGACGAACTTCGGCGAGTACCTGCTGCCGATGGCAACCGACGTGCCGAACATCGACATCGTGCACCTCGAAACGCCGTCGCCGCTGAATCCACTCGGCGTCAAGGGCGCGGGCGAAGGCGGCACGATTCCGGCCGCGGCGGCGATCGTCGGGGCGATCGAGGACGCGCTTTCGGAATACGGCGTCGAGTTCACCGAAGCGCCGCTCGTTCCGCAGCGCGTATTCCAGAAGCTCAAGGAGGCCGGCGCCTACGCGCGCTGACCGGCGCGGGTGCTTGCGGATCGCGAGTGCTCATTCCCAGTTTTCATTAACGACACCTCTTCTCCATGACGACCGAATTCACCGCAGCGCTCCACGATTCCGAATACCGGATCACCCTTGCCCAGCCGGACCTCGGCAACACACTGACGCTCGACGCGATGCGCGCGCTCGCCGCCGAGATCCGCAAGGCCGGCCGCGACAATGAGGTGAAAATCATCCGCCTCCGCGCCTCCGGTCCCGCGTTCTGCCGCGGCCGCGCCGTCAGCGCGCCGCCGGCCACGCCGCCGACGTCCGCGCAGTTCCGCCGCAACGTGGCGGATCCGATTCTCGACGTCTACCGCGCGATGCACGAGAGCGAAGTGCCGCTTCTCGCCGAAGTGCAAGGCGACGCGGAAGGTTTTGGCTGTGCGCTCGTCACCGCTTGCGACATGGCTATCGCTTCGGACAAGGCGCGCTTCAGCCTGCCCGAGCTGCAGAAAAACCTGCCGCCGACGCTCGTGCTGTCCGTGCTGCGCTACAAGGTGCCGCCGAAGGCCTCCGCACACATGGTCTATCTGACCGAGACCATTGACGCGGCGAATGCGCGCGAGTGGGGCATCGTTGCCGAAGTCGTGCCGGGCGCGAGCCTGAGCGAGCGCGCGGACGCGATGGTCGCCTCGATCTGCACGCGCGACCGGATCGCCATCGCGGCGCTGAAGACGTACTTCCGCGAGATCACGATTCCCGACTTCTCGCTCGCAAGCGAAGTCGCGGGTGCGTCGCTCGCGAACGCAATGACCTCGATGCGCCGCTGATACGCCGCCGCGGTGCCGCACCGGCGGCACGTGCGGCACGGATCGAACACGAACACCCTGCCCGCCTCGGGCAACACTTCAAGCAATAGAGGCGCAGCGCAACGCGGCGCTTCATGGGACTTCTAGTCATGGCTGATCAAGACACTACTTCCACGTCTTCCACGTCTTCCACGCACCCGGGTTACGCGGACCTGCACGAACACATCGCGCGCCTCGAAGCGGCAGGCCTGCTGTACCGGATCGACGAGCCGGTCAACAAAGACACCGAAATGCATCCGCTCGTGCGCTGGCAGTTCCGCGGCGGCATTCCGGAAGCCGATCGCAAAGCGTTCCTCTTCACCAATATCGTCGATAGCAAGGGCCGCAAGTACGACATTCCAGTCATCGTCGGCGGCATCGCCGCGAATCCGGAGATTTACCGGATCGGCATGAATGTGTCGTCGGTCGACGACATCGGCGACGCGTGGAACCGCGCGATCGACAATCCAATCCCCCCCGTCCTCGTTGAAAGCGGTCCCGTGCATGACATCGTGATCGAAGGCAAAGACCTCGAAGGTCCGGGCAACGGTCTCGAATCGCTGCCGCTGCCGATCTCGACGCCGGGCTTCGATGCCGCACCGTACATGACGATGACCGGCGTAATCTCGCGCGATCCGGAAACCGGCGTGCAGAACATGGGCACCTATCGTGGCCACCTGAAGTCGGCCACGCGCCTCGGCATGATGATGCTCGTGAACCTGCGCGCTGGCGGCCTCGACCACTGGCGCAAGTGCGCGGCGAAAGGCGAAAAGATGCCGGTCGCCATCGTGCTCGGCGCGCCGCCCGTCGTCGCCTTCCAGGGCCCGCAGAAGCTGCGCCCGAACGTCGATGAACTGGCCGTCGCCGGCGGTCTGGCCGGTGCGCCGATTCGCGTCGTCAAAGGCCGCACCGTCGATCTGCTGGTGCCGGCTGAAGCGGAAGTCGTCGTCGAAGGTTATGTCGATCCGACGTATCTCGAACCTGAAGGTCCGTTCGGCGAAAGCCACGGTTACGTCGCGCTCGAGGACTACAACCTCGCCATCGAAGTGACGGCGATCACGCGCCGCAAGGACGCGGTGCTGACCTCGATCATCTCGCAGGTCACGCCGTCCGAATCGAGCGTGATCAAGCGGCTCGCCTACGAGCCCATGTTTCTGCGTCATTTGCGCGACCATCTCGGTATCCGCGGCATCCGGAAGGTCTCCCTGCACGAGCCGCTCACGAACCTGCGCCGCTTCGTGTTCCTCCAATTCGAGCGCGGCGCGAAGCGCACCGAGGTCTGGCGCGCGCTGTACGGCACGATGTCGCTGCAGGCTGCGATCGGCAAGTTCGTGATCGCCATCGACGACGACATCGACCCGAACAACGCGGACGCCGTGTTCTGGGCGATGGGCTATCGCTGCAATCCGGTCGAAGACGTGAAGCTGATTCCGTACCGCGAGGCGGGCCACGGTCCGCGCTCTGACCATGCGAGCGGCCTCGATTCGGCCATGTTGATTGACGCGACGATGAAGACGCCCATGCCGCCGCTCGCGCTGCCGAAGAAGGAATACATGGAGAACGCGAAGGTGCTGTGGGAACGCCTGGACCTGCCGACCCTGAAGCCGGAGTCGCCGTGGTACGGCTACTCTCTCGGCGACTGGACCGAGGAATGGGACCGCAACGCCGAGCAGGCAACGCGCGGCGAATGGATGCAGCGCGACGCGTCCTACCAGGCGCGCCGCCGCAGCGGCGTCGAGCCGAATTCGCCGGTGCGCGGCTTCGAGGGCGATCATGGCGACGAATAACAGCACTCCGGAACGGATCATTGTCGGCATCACCGGCGCGTCCGGCGTGATCTACGGCATTCGCGCGCTCGAATTGCTCGCCGAGGCGGGCGTCGAGACGCATCTCGTGATCAGCAAGGCCGCCGAGCTAACGATGACCTACGAAACCGACGTGCGCGCCGCCGATCTGCGCGCGCGTGCGTCGCATTGGTATGCGGCCGGCGACATCGGCGCCGCCATTTCCTCGGGCTCTTTCAAGACGAAGGGCATGCTGATCGTGCCATGCTCGGTGCGCTCGATGAGCGAGATCGCCACCGGCATCACGAGTTCGCTGGTCAGCCGCGCGGCTGATGTCGTGCTGAAGGAGCGTCGGCGTCTCGTGCTCGGCGTGCGCGAAACGCCGTTGCACGGCGGACATCTGCGCACGCTCGTGCAGCTTTCGGACATGGGCGCGGTCATCGCGCCGATCGTCCCGGCGTTCTATTCGAAGCCGCAATCGATCGACGACATCGTCAATCACACGGTCGGCCGCATGCTCGATCTGTTCGACATCGAAACCGGTGTGGTCAAGCGCTGGAAAGAACAGCAACCCGAGCGGTAATGCGGCAGTAACGCGTGCGCCGCCCGCTTTCATCAACATCACAGGCCCGCCGCGCAGCGCGCTGCCGGCGAGCCGCCCCTTGCGATGACCATGACTGAATCCAATCCGCTTTCCCGGCTCGCCGATCCGAGCCTGTTGCGCACGCTCGCTTATGTCGACGGCACATGGTGCGGGGCCGACGACGCCCGCACCTTCGCCGTCATCGATCCCGCCACTGGCGAGAAGATCGCCGACGTGCCGCTGATGACCGGCGTCGAAACGCGCCGCGCGATCGAAGCCGGCGAACGCGCGCAGCGCGGCTGGCGCGCGCTCACCGCGGCGCAGCGCGCTGCCGTCCTGAAGCGCTGGCACGCGCTGATGATCGCGAATACCGACGACCTCGCGGTGATCATGTCGGCCGAGCAAGGTAAGCCGCTCGCGGAAGCGAAAGGCGAGATCGGTTATGCCGCGTCGTTCATCGAATGGTTTGCCGAGCAGGCCAAACGGGTCGACGGCGACGTGCTCGCCTCGCCGGCCGCCGACAAGCGGATGCTCGTGACGAAGGAGCCGATCGGCGTCTGCGCCGCGATCACACCGTGGAACTTCCCGGCTGCGATGATTACGCGCAAGGTCGCGCCCGCGCTCGCCGCCGGCTGCGCCATGATCGTGAAACCGGCCGAAGCCACGCCACTGTCGGCGCTCGCGCTGGCCGAACTGGCGCATCGCGCGGGCGTGCCGGCCGGCGTGTTCAGCGTCGTTGTCGGCGATCCGCGCGCGATCGGCGCGGAGATGACCAGCAACCCGATCGTGCGCAAGCTTTCGTTCACAGGCTCGACGCCGGTGGGCCGCTTGCTGATGAGCCAGTGCGCGCCGACGATCAAAAAGCTCTCGCTCGAACTCGGCGGCAATGCGCCGTTCATCGTGTTCGACGATGCCGACCTCGATGCGGCAGTCGAGGGCGCGCTCGCCTCGAAGTACCGCAATGCCGGTCAAACCTGCGTCTGCACGAACCGCTTCTATGTGCAGGACGGCGTCTACGATGCGTTCGCCGAAAAATTCGCGGCGGCCGTCGCGCGTATCAAGGTCGGTAACGGCTTCGAGGGCGGCGTCACGCAAGGCCCTCTGATCAACGAGGCCGCCGTCGAGAAGGTCGAAGCGCATATCGCCGACGCGGTGGCGCGCGGCGCGCGCGTGCTCACTGGCGGCAAGCGTCTTACGGCCGGGAAGCTGTTCTTCGAGCCGACCGTGGTGGATGGCGTCACGGCATCGATGCGCTTTGCGACCGAGGAAACGTTCGGCCCGGTCGCTCCGCTGTTCCGCTTCAACGACGAAGCTGAGGCAATCGCCGCGGCGAACGCCACCGAGTTTGGTCTCGCCGCCTATTTCTACAGCCGCGACATAGGCCGGGTCTGGCGCGTGTCCGAGGCGCTCGAATACGGCATGGTCGGCATCAACACCGGTCTGATTTCGAATGAAATCGCGCCGTTCGGCGGCGTCAAGCAATCCGGTCTTGGCCGCGAAGGTTCGAAGTACGGCATCGAGGAATATCTCGAGATCAAGTATCTGTGCATGGGCGGTCTCTGAGCGATCCGCTTGCGGCAGCCGGCTGCCAAGCTGGCTGCCAACCGGATTCAACGCATCGAAACTCGCGCCTGGCAGCCGCTCGACAGCACGCCAAGCGCTGCCACCAAGGCGCCCCGCAGCGGTGAAAAGCGCCGCGTTGACATCCGTAATACTGCTATGCAATCATACAATCACACCATTTTACCCACCTGCTGGTCTCATATTAAGGAGACGCAATGTCGTCATCGCCTCAAGATCTTTCGCAAACGGCAGCAGCCGGCGGTGCGCCGCGCGACCTGCAGGAACATATCGCCCGGCTGGAAGCCAAGGGACTGCTGATCCGCATCGACCGACCGATCAACAAGGATACGGAGCTGCACCCGCTCGCGCGCTGGCAATTCCAGGGCGGCCTGCACGAAGATCAGCGCCGCGCGTTCCTGTTCACCAACGTGGTCGACGGCGACGGCCGGACTTATGACATCCCGGTGCTGATCGGCGGGCTTGCCGCCTCGCCGGAGATCTACGCCACCGGCCTGGGTCTGCCGGTCGACCAGATCGGCAAGGCCTGGACGGAGGCGATAGCCGAGCCGGTTCCACCCGTCATGGTGGCGCAGGCGCCCTGCCAGGAGGTGGTGATCAGCGGCGACGCGCTGAAGGAAAGCGGCTTGTCGCGCCTGCCGGTGCCCGTTTCCACGCCCGGCTTCGACGCTGCGCCCTATCTGACCGCGACGCTCTGCGTGACCAAAGATCCCAAAAGCGGCGTCCAGAACATGGGCACCTACCGCGCCGCGCTGAAGTCGGAAAACCGGCTGGGTGTGCGCATGGCGAGCCGCCTGTCGGGAGCCGGTGGTTATCTCCATTGGGAGAAATATCGGGCCAAGGGCGAGCAGATGCCGTGTGCGATCGTGCTGGGCTGCGCGCCCGCCGTGCTGTTCACCGGCCCGCAGAAGCTCCAGATCGACCAGGACGAGATGGCCGTTGCCGGCGGGCTGATGCGCGCGCCGGTCGAGGTCGTGCGCTGCAAGACCATCGATCTCGTCGTTCCCGCCGATGCCGAAATCGTGATCGAAGGCCTGATCGACACCGATGCGCTGGAGCCCGAAGGCCCGTTCGGCGAAAGCCACGGCCACATCGCGCTCGAAGACTACAACATGTCCATGCACGTCACCGCGATCACGATGAAGAAGAAGCCGGTCTTCGTCTCGATCATCAGTCAGGTCACGCCCAGCGAAAGCTCCGTGCTGAAGAAAGTGGCCTACGAGCCCTTGTATCTCGAGCATCTGCGCAAGGTGATGGGCGTGCGCGGCATCGAGCGGGTGGTGATGCACGAGCCGCTGACCAACCTGCGCAAGGTGATCTTCCTCCAGTTCGCGCGCGGCACGCAGCAGGCGGAGGTCTGGCGCGGCCTGCAGGGGGCCGCGACGCTCCAGGCGCAGTGCGGCAAGCTGGTCATCGCGGTCTCCGAGGATATCAACCCGGAAAATGCCGATGCGATCTTCTGGTCGTTGGCCTATCGGTCCGACTTCACACATGACTTGCACGTGACGCCCTATCGCGCCAGCGGCCACGGCCCCAAGTCCGGTCGCGCGCCGCTCGAAAGTACGCTGCTGATCGACGCAACGCTGAAGCACGCCATGCCGCCGCTGGCCCTGCCGAAGGAGCAGTACATGACTGCGGCACGCAAGATCTGGGAAGAGCTGGACCTGCCCCGCCTTACGCCGCAGCCCCCATGGCATGGCTATCACCTGGGCGATTGGGACAAGCGCTGGGATGAGTATGCAGACGCGGCTACCACCGGCGGCTGGCGCGAGACGGGCGAGCGTACCTGGGCCAACCGGCGCGGCGGCGTGAAGCCTGAAACACCGGTGCGCGAAGCCTCGGGTGGCCACAGCGAATGAGCACCAACGCGCCAGCCGAAGGTAAACAGCCGTTGGAGCAGAGGCATCCGGAGACCGCCATGACTCAAAAGAATACCGTCGATATCGCCCAGGTCGTCGAGACGCAGGAACGCAGCTGGTTCACCGTGACCCTCTTCGTTCTGTGCGCCCTCGTCATGCTGGCGGACGGCTTCGACAATCAGGCTTTGAATTACGCCGCCCCCGGCATCATCAAGGAATGGGGCATCAATCGGGCCCTGATGACGCCCGTGTTCAACGTCAGCATCATCGGCTGGATGGCGGGTTCGGTCATCTTCGCCATGCTGGCCGACCGCATGGGCCGACGGCGCGCCATCCTGCTGGCTATCGCGCTGTTCGGCGGTTTCACTTTCGCCGTGCCCTTCGCCCACAATCTGGTCGAACTGTCGACCCTGCGCTTCTGCGCCGCGCTCGGCATCGGCGGCGGCATGCCGATGGCGGTCTCGCTGATCACGGACTATGCCCGCTCGGGTAAGCGAGGGCTGATCATTACCCTCCTCTACCTCGGCTACACCGCCGGCTCGTCCGGCGGCGGCCTTCTCGCGGCGGAGTTAATCCCGGCCTATGGCTGGCGCTCGGTATTCTATCTCGGTGGCGCCGGCGCCGTGGTGGCGGCCATGATCCTGTTCATCGGCCTGCCTGAATCGATCCGCTACCTGATCCTGCGCAACCCCACCAGCGACCGCATCCTGGCCTATGCCCGCAAGCTGAAGCCCAGCGCGCAATTCGCGGACGACACGCGCTTTACCATCCAGGAGCAGGCGCGTACAGGTGTGCCTGTGCGGCACCTCTTCACCGAAGGCCGTTCGTCCATGACCGCCTTCCTGTGGCTGGCGCTTGGCTTTTCCTTCGTCACTCACTTCTTCCTGTCTCAGTGGATGACGACGCTGCTGACCGACGAAATCGGCTTCGCCAATGCGGCCCGCAGCCAGGCGCTGTTCCAGCTTGGTGCCGGCTTCAGCTGGTTCTTCGGCTGGATGATCGACAAGAAGGGCGTATCGGTGATGACGCTGACGATGATCCTCGGTGCCATTCCGGTGGCGGCCCTCGGGCTGGTTGTCGGCATGGGCGCCGGGACGGGTGCCGGTCTCACGATGGTGATGGCGCTGCTCTCGGGTCTGCTGGTGCTGGGTGGGAATATCGGCCTCAATGCCATTTCGAGCATGATCTATCCGACCTTCATCCGTTCGACCGCGACCGGCGCCTCGTTCGCGGTGGCGCGCATCGGCGCCATCGTCGGCCCGCTGCTCGCCGGTGTCCTGATCGCCATCGGAACGCCGATCGAAACGATCTTTCTTCTCGGTGCGTTGCCGTTGCTGGCGGCCGGTGTCGCCTGCTTCATGCTCAACAGGACCATCACGCCAGAAGCAGCGCGAGAAATGTCCTTGCGCTCGGCGCTGTCGCGACACTGACGGGTTTCTTTTGAAGCCCAGGTTATGTGGTCAGGCAATCACTCGGTATTTTCATGGATAGCGTCAATCTCGAAGTGCTAAAGGCGAGCGTTCGCTGGATCGAGAGCGGCCATCGCGTGCTGCTCGTCACCGTAGTCAGGACGTGGGGTTCGTCGCCGCGGCCCGAAGGGGCCATGCTGGCGATTTGCGAGGACGGCTCGGTGGTCGGCTCGGTATCCGGCGGCTGCATCGAGGACGACCTGATCGACCGCGTGCGCCGGCTCGGCATCGAACAAACGTGCCCGGAAGTCCTCAAATACGGCATCTCCGCCGACGAGGCGCACCGCTTCGGATTGCCGTGCGGCGGCACGATCGAACTGGTGCTCGAACCGCTGACGCGTGCGAGCGGCATCGATGATCTGTGCCGCCGGGTGGTTGCCGGGCAACTCGTCGCGCGCTCACTCGACATGAAGAGCGGCGCGGCGAGGCTCGTGCCAGCGCACTGGACCGACGGCGTCGATTTCGACGGACGCAGGCTCCTGACCGTTCACGGTCCGCGTTACCGGATGCTCGTGATCGGTGCCGGCCAACTCTCGAAGTATCTTTGCCAGATCGCGCTTGGGCTCGACTACCAGGTGACCGTCTGCGATCCGCGCGAGGAATACACCGACGTATGGCATGTGCCGGGCACGACGCTCGTGCGCACGATGCCGGACGACACCGTGCTGGACATGAAACTCGACGAGCGCTGCGCCGTGATTGCGCTCACTCACGATCCGAAGCTCGACGACCTCGCGTTGATGGAAGCGGTCAGAACGCCCGCGTTCTACGTCGGCGCGCTGGGTTCGCGCCGCAACAATGCTGCCAGACGCGAGCGGCTCGAAACGCATTTCGATCTCGGCCACGACGAAGTTGCCCGGTTGCGCGGGCCCGTGGGTATTTATATCGGCAGCCGAACGCCACCGGAAATCGCGGTGTCGATACTCGCCGAAGTGACGGCGGTCAAAAACGGTGTGGCATTGCCAGACGAATTCCGGGTCGAAGAGGCAAAAGCCGCGCTGGATGTCGCGATGAATGAACTGACGAGTTGCGCCGTGGCTGAGCATCATTGATTTGCACAGAGAGCGAAGATTCCGCCATTCAAGACGCGAGTGCGAGGGCGCGTGCGTCATCGTGACCGCCGATTCATCGCTTGTGCGGCACGACCAGAAATCTTTCCAGAACAAACATAACAATCGGGGGCAACATGCTGTCTCGTCTCTCCATTTCCAGCAGGCTCTGGGCCACGATGGCCGTGCTGGGGCTGCTGATCATCATGGTGGGCCTGCTTGGGCAGCTCGGCATAAAACGCTCGAACGATGCGCTCGACTATGCCTACTCGAACCAGCTCGCGGCATCGATTGCCGTCGGGCGAGCCAATCTGGATCTGGAAATCGCGCGCGTGGTCCTGGATCGTGCCCTGATGCACCCTGAGGCAGCCGATCTGCCGGCGGCCATCGAGAAGTCGCTTGGCCATCTTTCGGATTCCGATCGCGCGTGGCACACCTACCGGGCAATCAACCTTGGGGCTGAGGCACAGGTGCTCGCAGACCGCGTGGATGAGGCGCGCTCTTCCCTGGTACAACGCGGGATCCTGCCGTTGGCCGACGCACTCAAACAAGGCGATCGCGAGACGGCGGACCACATCGCAACGAAGACGATGTCGCCGCTCTCGCTTGCGCTCTCGACTAGCACCGACGCGCTTGACCATTGGCAGAACGAACATGGCAAGCAGGCGTTTGCCGCGGCGCAGTACTTCAATGCACGGTTGCGCCTTGCGGGCGTGCTGCTGATCGCGTTCGGCGCGGTCGTATGCGTGGGCTGCGCGTACGGGTTGCGCCGTTCGATCGCGATGCCACTCGCCAGCCTGCTCTCGGCGCTCCATCGCATCGCCCAAGGCGATTTGACTGTGCCGCTCAAAGCAAGTACGAGCGACGAAATGGGACAACTCGTCGAAGGACTCGAACAGATGCAGGACGGCCTCGGACAGATGGTGCGGCAAGTCACTCGCAGCTCCGATTCCATTGCCACCAGCACGCGGCAGATTGCTGCCGGCAACAACGACCTCTCGCAGCGCACTGAGGAGCAGGCGGCGTCGCTGCAGGAAACGGCGGCCAGCATGGAGCAGCTCACTTCGACAGTCCGGCAGAATGCGGACAACGCGCGCGCCGCGCAAACGCTGACCGAATCGGCGCATAGCGTGACCGCGCGCGGCTCGCAGATCGTGGGCGACGTCGTGAATACGATGACGGAAATCGACCGCAGCTCGCAAAAGATCGCCGACATCACCGGCGTGATCGAAGGCATCGCGTTCCAGACCAACATCCTTGCGCTGAACGCCGCAGTGGAAGCCGCCCGCGCCGGCGACCATGGACGCGGATTCGCCGTGGTCGCGTCCGAGGTGCGTTCGCTCGCTCAGCGCGCCGGTACGGCCGCCAAGGAAATCAAGACGCTGATCGACGATTCGGTCGACCGTGTGGCGTCGGGCTCGCAGCTCGCCAACGTCGCAGGCGAAACAATGCAGGAGATCAGTGACTCGATCACACGTGTCACGACGATCATGCGGGAGATCGCGAACGCGTCCGACGAGCAGCGCGATGGCATCGAACAGGTCGGCGTTGCCGTGTCGCAGATGGATCAGGTCTCGCAGCAGAACGCGGCGCTGGTCGAGGAGGCGGCGGCCGCAGCCGCCTCACTCGACAATCAGGCGAATATGCTGCGCGATGCGGTTTCGGTCTTCCGGCTGAAGTAATCGGCGGGTGCTGCTGGCGAAACTACGCGAGGCAGGCCAGTTCGACTTCTTGCATGCCGCCGTCGATTCTTCGTCGGTGCGGGCCGTTTGGGCGGGAGAAAAACTGACCCGAACCTCACGGATCGCGCGCGCCCCGGTTCCAGGCACCCCATCCTCGTAGATGCCAGCGGCGTGCCGACTGGCTTACCCGGCGACTGCTCGAAATATTCTTATGACCCATGCCACGGTTGTTGCGTGTGCCTTGCATCCCGTAATGTTCGAGCAGCGCTGCATAGCGAACCGTGAAACTTCCCCTTCCTGCAGGTTTCTGAACGCCGCCGACAGACCGTCGGAACGTTGTTCGCGTGGGCAGCCGCCGGTCTGCCGAAGCGCGTTCTGCAGTGCCGCCCGCGGCCGTTTAACTTCCGGCCGGTACGATGGACAGAACCGTCGCGGATAACCTCGCGCAGTATTGCGATCAATGCTCTATCGTCTTTCGACACCTCTCAAACATGCCGTCTCGCTGATACGCGCGCCGCATCTTATCGCTGGTCTCGTGGGCGATCGCATTGCTATCAGACGCTTCGGCATACTAATTATAAACCTCGGCCCAGTCTTGATATGTGGGGCGAAAGCCATGCACCGTAAATAGCCTTTACTCCATCGCGGCCGGTGTCCGACTCAGTTGTGGTTTCGAAGCCGGCTGGCTACACCAGCGAGCGAAGTCACCCAAACCACGCAACGACCGCGGGCCAGCTCCGCCGAAAATTCCGCTGTGTTCTCCCGCGAGAGCCGTCCATCGCGTGGGGGCAAACGTGGGGGCAAAATCGGCGCCAAACGAAAAAGGCCTCACAAGCTTTGCTTGTAAGGCCTTGATTTCTTTGGTCGGGGCGAGAGGATTTGAACCTCCGACCACCTGCACCCCATGCAGGTACGCTACCAGGCTGCGCTACGCCCCGAACAGCTAAAAATTATAACAGACACTTCAATCGATTAGAACCGCGAGTGGCCAACAAATCCGCGAAATGAGGTTACTACCGGCTCAACAGATCGATCACATGCAGCAATTCCTTGCGCAACTGATCGACATCGACGGTAGCCGAGGTTGCGGACGGCGCTTCAACCACCTCGCCCTCCTCCACTCCATCATCCGGCGGCCCACCATGCACTGCACCATGCGAATCGAGCCGGTTACGCGCCCCGTTGATCGTGAAGCCCTGCTCGTACAGCAACTCGCGAATCCGCCTGATCAATAGCACTTCATGATGCTGGTAATAGCGGCGATTGCCGCGCCGCTTCACCGGCCTCAACTGCGTGAACTCCTGCTCCCAATACCGCAACACGTGCGGCTTCACCCCGCATAGCTCGCTCACTTCACCGATGGTGAAGTAGCGCTTCGCCGGAATCGGAGGCAAGACGACTTTTTCGATCGTCGCTGTCATCGTCAGTTAGCCGTCGTGGTGGGTTGCGCAGGAACGCGCCGGTCGATTAGCGCGCGAAGCTTGCCTCAGCGCCGGTCTCGACCAGCGCCTTCAGCTTTTGACTTGCATGGAACGTCACAACGCGGCGAGCGGCAATCGGAATCGCCTCGCCGGTCTTCGGATTCCGGCCGGGACGCTGGGGCTTGTCGCGCAACTGAAAGTTGCCGAAGCCCGACAGCTTCACGCTGTCCCCGCTCTCCAGCGCATCACGAATCACCTCGAAGAACGCCTCCACCATGTCCTTCGCTTCCCGCTTGTTGAGTCCGACATTGTCGAACAGCAACTCAGCGAGCTCGGCCTTGGTGAGCGTGGGCGTTTCCGCCGAAGCGTTTGCGGGTGATGTCGGAATATCTCGAATCATGGCGCTACGCTGCGCCGTAAGAAGGGCTTCGAAATCACTCGAGTTCATTTCATTCATATCTATCAAATGGCGCGCCAACCAGGAACCGGAGAATGCGAAAACTACCGCTTAAAGAGTATTCGCGGATTATCCGCGCAACCGTGCGCCATATACTCGAGCCAGACGATCCACCAGGGTTTGAATGGCCAGATCGACCGTCTCATCCTGAAGGGTCCCGCCAGTATCTTGCAAGGTCACACGGAACGCAAGGCTTTTCTCATGAGCTGCCAACCCACCGGAAGTGTTTGATTTTGGACGGAATTCGTCGAAAAGCGCAACCCTTCTGACGGTCTTGCAGGCATCCTCGGAAAGCGCCTTTTGCATCTCGTCCAGCAGCGCCTGAACCTCGATTTTCTGGTCCACGACCACCGCGATATCGCGACGTACCGGCGGAAATTTCGAAACTTCCGACGGTACCGGCAATGCACGCTGAATTAATGCGTCCGCCTCGATTTCAAACAGAATCGGCGCATGCGGCAAATCATATTTCTGCATCCAGCGCGGATGCAATTCGCCAATCCAACCCACTGCGCGGCCATTCAGTTCAATGCGCGCGCTGCGTCCCGGATGCAATGCCGGATGCTCGGCTTTCACAAAGCGTGCCACCGCCGGCGAGAGCAAAGCTTCCAGATCGCCCTTGACGTCGAAGTAGTCGACGGCGCGCGTCGTCGCACCCCATTGTTCTTCCTGCGCCGGACCGTACGCGAGCCCGCCGAACATCTTGGGCTGCGCGAAGCCCTCGACCTGCAATTCGCCAGCCTTGATCGCGGGATCGTGCAGGAACACACGGCCCACTTCGAAGACGCGCACGCGGTCCGCGACGCGACGGTTCAGGTTCGTTCGTAGCACTTCGATGAGGCTGCCGAACAGCGTCGTGCGCATCACCGAAAGCTGGCTTGCGATCGGATTCAGCAGGCGAACCGGCTTGTCGTTGCCCGCGAAAACCTGCTCCCATTGCGCGTCGACGAAGCTGAAATTCACCGTCTCCGCGTAGTCGCGCGCCGCGAGCGCGTGACGGATATCGTGGAGGGTGCGCTGCGTTTCGTTGGTCGCGCGCATTTCGCTCGTCGCCACGGGCGGACGCGCCGGAATCTTTTCGAAGCCGTAGATGCGCGCGACTTCTTCGATCAGGTCTTCTTCGATTTCGATGTCGAAGCGATACGACGGCGGCGTCACGGAGAACACATCGCCATCCTGCGTGAACGTGAGGCCGAGGCGCGTGAAGATCTGCGCGATCTCTTCTGCACCGATCGCAACGCCGATGATGCGGTTCGCACGCGCGACGCGCATCTTCACCGGCGCGCGCTGCGGCACGTTGACGATCTGGTCGTCGACCGGGCCGGCTTCGCCCCCGCAGATATCGAGGATCAGTTGCGTGATGCGTTCGATGTGCTCGACGGTGCTCGCATAGTCGACACCGCGCTCGAAGCGATGTCCTGCGTCCGTCGAGAAATTGTATTTGCGCGAGCGGCCGCGAATGCTATCCGGCCACCAGAAGGCGGCTTCCAGATAGATGTTGGTCGTGTCGAGCGTGACGGCCGTGCTGTCGCCGCCCATGATGCCCGCGAGACTTTCGATGTGCTGATCATCTGCAATCACGCCGACCGTTTCGTCGAGTTCGACGGTATTGCCGTTCAGCAGCTTGAGCGTTTCACCCTTGCGGCCCCAGCGCACATCCATGCTGCCGTGGATCTTGTCCAGATCGAACACGTGCGACGGACGGCCCAGTTCAAGCATCACATAGTTCGAGATGTCGACCAGTGCGGAGATGCTGCGCTGTCCCGAGCGCGCGAGACGCTCGACCATCCATTGCGGCGACTTCGCACGCGCATTCACACCGCGAATCACACGGCCGGAGAAACGGCCACACAGGTCCGGCGCCGAGATCTTGACCGGCAAGGTTTCGTTCAGCGTCACAGCAGCCGGCTTGATGTCGAGCGCGTGTAACGGGGCGCCCGTGATGGCCGAGGTTTCGCGTGCCACGCCGAACACCGACAGGCAGTCGGCCTTGTTCGGCGTCAGCTTGATTTCGAAGACGGTGTCGTCGAGATTGAGCGTCTCGCGGATGTCCTGGCCAATCGGCGTATCTTCCGGCAGGATCATCAGACCGCTATGATCTTCCGAGAGCTTCAGTTCGCGTGCCGAGCACAGCATGCCCTGGCTTTCCACGCCGCGCAGCTTCGAGAGCTTGATCGCGAACGGTGCGCCGCCCTCTTCGGCCGGCGGCAGTTCCGCGCCCACCAGCGCGACCGGCACCTTGATGCCCGGCGCGACGTTCGGCGCGCCGCAGACGATGTTGAGCGTCGCGCCCGTGCCGGCGTCGACCTGACACACGTTGAGCTTGTCCGCGTCCGGGTGCTTGACGACCTCGAGAACCCGGCCAACAACGATCTTCTTGGTCGGCGGCGCAGCGGGCCGCAGGCTCTCGACTTCGAGTCCCGCCATCGTCAGCGCGTGCGACAGCTCGTCCGTCGTCATCTGAGGGTCGACAAAGCTTCTTAGCCAGGATTCCGGGAATTGCATGGTTCTGTGTACGTTCTGATCAGGTTAGTCCACGTCCGGCCGGCCCTTTGGTTACCACTCCGGTAACCAGGCACCCTGCCGGTGGCACTGCTTGCGGCGCGCACTTGCCCGTGTCTCTGCATCTGGCTGCGTGCGCGGCTCGATGCGTTAAGCGAATTGCCGCAGGAAGCGCAGGTCGTTGTCGAAGAACAGACGCAGGTCCTGCACACCGTAGCGCAACATCGTCAGCCGCTCGAGGCCGCTGCCGAAGGCGAAGCCGATGTAACGCTCCGGGTCGAGGCCCATGTTACGGATCACCGTGGGGTGAACCTGGCCGGAACCCGAGATTTCGAGCCACTTGCCGGCGTTCTTGCCCGTTTCGAACAACATGTCGATTTCGGCCGACGGTTCGGTGAACGGAAAGTACGACGGACGGAAGCGCACAAGGATATCGTCACGCTCGAAGAATTTTTTGAGGAAGTCGGTGTAGACGCCCTTCAGATCGGCGAAGCTGATGTTCTCGTCGATCCACAGGCCTTCGACCTGATTGAACATCGGCGAGTGCGTCGCGTCGCTGTCCACACGGTACGTGCGACCCGGCACGATCACCTTGATCGGCGGCGTGTTGGTACGCGCGTAGCGCACCTGCATCGGGCTCGTATGCGTGCGCAGCAGCAACTGGCGGCCGTCGGCATCCTTGCCGTCAACGTAGAAGGTGTCCTGCATCGAACGCGCCGGATGGTTTTCCGGGCTGTTCAACGCGGTGAAGTTGTACCAGTCGGTTTCGATTTCGGGGCCGTCGGCCACGTCGAATCCGATCGTACGGAAAATCTGTTCGACGCGTTCCCAAGTGCGCATGACCGGATGCAGACTGCCTGCTCCGAGGCCGCGGCCGGGCAACGTGACGTCAATGGCTTCAGCGGCGAGGCGCTGATTCAAGAGCGCGTCGGCAAGCGCCTGACGGCGGGCCGTCAGCGCGGCTTCCACCTGCTGCTTGACGACGTTGATCCGCGCGCCTTCGGTCTTGCGCGTCTCGGGATCGAGTTTGCCAAGGCCCTTCAACAGCTCGGTCAGCGCACCCGACTTGCCGAGAAAGCGGGCTTTCTCGTTCTCGAGGGTGGTGACGTCGTTGGCTTCCCCGAAGGCTTTTTGCGCGTCAGCGACAATCTGGTCCAGATCCATTGATCCCATCATTTCAACGTCAGTGTTCATTCGATGCAAAACTGGCTCGACCAACAAAAAAGGGGCTCGGTGAGGAGCCCCGTTTTTGTTGCAGCGTCACCGAGACTACCGGATTTTCGCTGCAACGAACCACGCAGTTTAATTGCCCAAAGCGCAATCAGGCTGCAACGGCGGCTTTCACCTGCTGAACGATCGCAGCAAAAGCAGCCTTG
>Ga0302220_10000350_pt1 | contig 40140 bp, 35 predicted proteins | sample II_Palsa_E1_3_FD_194572 | JGI IMG/M metagenome (GOLD analysis project Ga0302220, IMG submission 194572) | Peat permafrost microbial communities from Stordalen Mire near Abisko, Sweden - II_Palsa_E1_3 | ecosystem: Environmental > Terrestrial > Soil > Palsa > Peat permafrost | place: Sweden...
TGAAGGGAAGAACAGCCTAGGCAGCAGTGTTGCCGCCAGCGCCCCGTACAGTGTGAAATCGAACCACTCCAGCGCGGTGCCGATGGTGGCGGCGGTAACGGCTCGCGCGCGCATCCCCGCGGGCGAACCGGCGGGCGAGTGGTGCGGGTGGTGTTGTGCCTCGTGCATCATGTTGTCTCCTTGTCCCGCTATGTTGCAGGACGTCAAACGGTAGCTAGCATCAGCACTTCGATGCACGGCCCCGGTTCTTGTGAAGTCGTTTTATGCGAATGTCCTGCGCGCAGCAATGCATTTACGCGGTGGCAAACAAATCATTGCGCGCCGGCAATCAAATCATTTGGCGCCGGCAAACAAATCCTAGCAGCGATATTGGAACCCTGTTCCAACGTGGAATTTCGTTTCTTATTATGAGAAATTCGTTAATAATGGAGCTGCTGTCCTTAAAAAAAACAAACGGAGCCTTCATGTCCAGGGTCCTCGAACGCGCGCTCGCGATCCTCGAACATCTCGCGACCCAGGTCGAAGGCACGCCGTTGGCGATGATCGCCGACGACCTCGACATACCGCGTAGTGCCTGTCATCGCCTGCTCACCGACCTCAAGCGCTGCGGCTATGTCCGTCAATTGCGCGAGCATGGCGACTACGTGCTCACGACCAAGCTTGTGGGCTTAGGCCTCGGCTTTCTGGCAACGTCGGGCATCGTCGACATCGCGCAGGCCGCGCTCGACCGCCTCGCCGAACTATCGGGGGAATTGGTACGCCTCGCGATCGTCGATGGCGATCGACTGACCTGGGTGGCCAAGGCACAAGGCGCGTTGAAGGGCCTACGTTACGACCCGGACATGGGAATGGACACGACGCTCTCGTGCAGCGCGACGGGACATGCCTGGATGCTGACAATGACGGACGAACGCGCGCTCGAGTTGGTGTCGCGGCAAGGGTTCGGACAACCCAAACAATACGGACCGAAGGCGCCGACGACCGTAGCGGGATTGTTGGCCTATGTCCATGCGGCGCGCGAGCGCGGGTACGCCACCATCAGCGAAGTCTTTGCCCCTGGAATGACGGCGATGGCAGCACCCATACAACGACGTGGTTACCCGGCCATGGGTGTAATCAGCATTGCCGGACCTTTGGTGCGGCTAGACGAAAAGCGTATGGCCCAGCTCGGCCCGACTTTAATGGCGACGGCTGCCGAACTGGCCGCAGCCAGCCACGCCTCGCCGCTCTTTAGCCGCGGGCGTTGATCAAGCGGGTTGATCAAGCTAACGGCGCCGCGCCGCGTGCTGCCGCCCTGAAGGCATCGCGCAACGCCTGCAAGAAAGCGGTGCGCTGACCATCGGCGCGTAGCGTCAGCCCCACCGATTCCTGCGTGCCCGTGCCGGTCAGCGGCAAGCACGTGAACGAACCATTCGACAAATCGCGCGCGACGGCACTGCGCGGCACGAACCAAACCGCATCGCTTTCCAGCGTGAGCGCACGCCCGGCCGACACCGACAGCAGTTCGATGACCGAAGTCAGCGCTGCAACTCCGCTCGCAGCCAGCAGATGATCGGCCAATTGCCGAATCACCGTTCCTATCGGAGGCAGCAGCACGGGGTAGTCTGGAATGCGTGCCGGGTCGCCGCCGGCCTTGGCATGTAACGGATGACCGACGCGCACCACCACGACCAGCGGCTCGCTATACAAATATTCAAAATCCAGACCCGTCATGAATTCCGGATCGGCGGCTCGGTTAACTGCAAGCTCGATTTCGCCCGCGCGTAACTTCATGAGCAATTCCCGATTGGTTCCGGTCACGACGCGCAGCGACACATCGGGCCATTCGCGCTGCAAATGACTGAGCGCCGCCGGCAAGAGCGCGGCGCTTAGCGTGGGCAAAATGCCAAGACTGGCGTAGCCCGCCTTGCGCATGGACACATCCGACAAAGCGCCCATGCCCGCGCGCAGCGCAGCCAGGCACGCCCGGGCATGAGGTAGAAACCGTAGGGCTTCGCGCGTGGCCGCAGCGCCACTGCGCCCGCGGACGAACAAGGCAACGCCCAGCATGTCTTCGAGCTCGGCCAGGGTTTTCGACACTGCCGGCTGAGTAATCGCAAGCCGCGGCGCCGCTTTCTGCAAGCTGCCCTGATCGGCAACCGCCAGAAAGCACTGCAGGTGCCGCAGCTTGACGCGCCCGTCTGTAAATGAGTTTTCGTCGGCCAACTTTCTATAACCAATAGTTATGTCAATACTGAAAAAATATCATTTTCTATAATTTATAGAAAGGCTTAACTTATGTGGCTCAAGCGGCCGCCTGCTCGCAAGCGGTCGCCAATCAACACGAACCTTGCAGGAGACCAACGTGGCCGACACCGTGCTCGATCCGCTCGATTGGGAATCGCACCCGCCTTACCTCTACCCGCCGTACCGCTCCACCGTGAAGCGCGGCCCAACCCAGCCATTGATCCCGTTGAAGGATCACCTGCGTAATCTGCGCGCGCCCGTGTATGGCGCCGAAAACCTCGGACCGCTGGATCACGATCTAACGCGCAACGCCGTCAAAAATGGCGAACCGCTGGGCGAGCGCATCGTTGTTACGGGACGCGTGCTCGACGAGCGTGCACGGCCGGTGGCCAATACGCTGGTGGAAATCTGGCAAGCCAATGCGGCCGGCCGCTACGTGCATAAAACCGATCAGCACGACGCACCGCTGGACCCGAATTTTCTCGGCGCGGGCCGTTGCCTGACCGATGCGCAAGGCCGTTATCGCTTTCTGAGCATCAAGCCGGGCGCCTACCCCTGGGGCAATCACGACAATGCCTGGCGCCCGAACCATATTCACTTCTCGCTATTCGGCGATTATTTCGGCTCGCGGCTTATCACGCAGATGTATTTCCCCGGCGATCCCTTGCTGGCCTACGACCCGATGTTCCAGGGTGTGCCGGCCGCCGCGCGCGACCGGCTAGTCGCCAATTTCACACTCGATACCACGCAGGCCGGCTACGCTCTGGGCTATGAATTCGACATCGTCCTGCGTGGCGCCAACGAAACGCCGCTGGAGAAATAAGCCATGTCCTTGAAACAGACACCGTCGCAAACCGTCGGCCCATTTTTCGCCTACGGACTGGTACCCGAGCAATATGGATACGATTTGCGTAGCCTGTTCGCGACCAGTCCGGTTAGTCCCCAGGTGCAAGGACAAAAAATTTCCGTGATCGGCCAGGTGTTCGATGGCGACGGCAACCCCGTCAACGATGCACTGCTCGAGTTTTTGCAAAGCGACGCCGAGGGACTAGCGATTGCGTCATCTGCCGACGTCACGCGCAAAGGCATGAGCGGCTTCTGCCGGATTGGCACGGGCACCGACAAGCAGCATCGCTTCGTGCTCGACACCATCAAGCCCGGTGCCGAAGGGGTGAACAGCGCGCCTCACCTTAACGTCATCGTCCTCATGCGCGGTATGCTGATGCATGCCTTTACGCGAATCTACTTCGACGACGAGCCCGAGGCCAACGACCGCGACGAAGTGTTGCAGGCCGTATCGTCCGCGCGTCGAAATACGCTGATCGCGCGTCTCGACGCAGGACGCCCGGGCACCTCGCAGCCGATTTATCGTTTCGATATCCATATGCAGGGCGCGCAAGAAACCGTGTTTTTTGACCTCTAAGAGAACTGCACCCATGCAAGCTTTGCGTGCCGCTTTTTCCACCACGCCGATGCGCGCCCTGTGGGACGACGAGGCCATCGTCGCGGCTATGCTGCGCTTCGAAGCCGCGCTTGCCCAAGCGCAGGCCCAATGCGAGCTGATTCCAGCGAGTGCGGCGCAGGCCATCGCGGCTCAATGCGAAACCGTCCAGCTCGACGTTGCCTCGCTGGTCGAGCAGGCCCGTCGCGCCGGCACACCTGCGATTCCTCTGGTGAAGACATTGAAGGCGCAAGTGAGCCAGGCAGCGCCCGACGCCGAGCCCTATGTGCATTACGGCGCTACCAGCCAGGACGTCTGCGATACGGCGCTTGTGTGCGTATCGCAAGCAGCGCTGCAGCAGATCTACGTCAGCCTGAGACGGCTCGGCGATGCGCTGGCAACGCTGGTCGAGCGGCATGCCAGAACCCCCATGCTGGCGCGCACCCTGCTGCAACCGGCCGCTCCGATCTCCTTTGGCTGGAAAGCGGCCGGCTGGCTGGACGCCGTCGCCCGCTGCGCGCACGCATTGCACGACGCCGGAGAAGGTGCGCGCGTACTGCAGTTTGGCGGCGCCAATGGCACGTTGGTGGCGCACCATGCCAAGGCGCATGCGGTTACCAGTGCGCTCGCCGAGCGGCTCGGGCTGCAGGCCAGTGTCATTTCCTGGCATGGCGCACACGATCGTCTGGCACGCCTGGGCAGTGAACTTGCGATCATGTGTGGCATGGTCGGCAAGTTCGGCCGTGACATTTCGCTCTTGATGCAGCCTGAAGTGGGCGAAGCATTCGAGCCGCACGCCGAAGGGCGCGGCGGCTCTTCGGCGATGCCGCATAAACGCAACCCGGTGGCCTGCATGCATATGCTTGATGCCGCTTACCGGGCGCCCGCACTGGCGCTTACGCTTACGGGTGAACTGACTGCTGAGCATGAGCGTGGCCTGGGCAGTTGGCCTAATGCGTTGCCGGTGCTGGCCGATCTCTTCATGCTTGCGGACAATAGCCTTGACGCTGCCGTCGAGGTGGCGGAGGGCTTGCGTGTCGAGCCGCACGCGATGCAGTCCAACCTCGATCGCATGCACGGCGTGGTCTTCTCCGAAGGGGTCGCGCTGCTGCTGACGCGCAAGCTTGGCAGCAAGAATGCGCAGCGTATCGTGAGCGAACTATGCAACGAGGCGAGCGCGCGTCATGTCGATTTGCGCGACTTGGCTGGCCGCCACGCCGAGGTCCGGGCGGCCGCGACCGGTCCCGAAATCGACGCTGCTTGCAGCCAGGCAGCACATCTCGATGCGGCGCAGGCGATGTGCACAGCGGTGCTCGAAGCATGGCGGACCGGACGCAATTTTTGTTGAGCTCGTTGTTGTTGACCTCGTTATTGATCTAGTTAAGCTCATCTAGTTAAGCCACGCAAATAAGCTCACTCAGGACCGACCATGCCACATGTACTCAGCGGCGATGCCCGAATCTACTGGCGCGCCGATGGCGACACAACGCTGCCCACGCTGGTGTTAGGCAATTCCCTAGGCACCGATTTTTCCCTGTGGGACCCTGTTCTCCCCCGACTGATGCGCCACTTCCGAGTCGTGCGCTATGACATGCGCGGCCATGGTGCCTCGGACGCTCCCGCCGGTCATTACACGATGACCCAGCTTACCGATGATCTGGCCGCAGTAGCCGATGCCGCCGGGCTGGACAAATTCCACTATTGCGGCGTGTCGTTAGGGGGAATGGTCGGCATGAGTTATGCGGCGCGTGCCGGCAACCGCCTGGACAAGCTGGCGTTGTGCAACACGGCCACCGGCTTCGATCGCACAGTATGGGATGCGCGTATCGACGCCGTAGAGCGCGGCGGCATGGCGCAGATCGCCGACGCGGTCATGGCCCGCTTCTACACACCGGACTTCGTGGCGCGCAACGGCCTGGAGTATCAGCGCGTGCGCAATACCCTGCTCTCGCTCACGCCGCATGGATATATCGGCTGCTGCGCCGCAATTCGCGACATGAGTATCGCTGACGCACCACCCCGCATATCAGCGGCTACGCTGGTGATCGCTGGCGAGCACGACTTGTCGACCCCACCCGAGCGCGGGCAAGCGATCGCGGCGCAAGTTTCCGGGGCGCAGCTCACAACGCTGGCGTGCGCTCATATTCCCATGACCGAGTTGCCTTGCCTATGGTCCGACACCGTCTTGGGCTTTCTCGACGCAGTGCCGGCTTACGACGAAGCGCAACGTTATTCGGTCGGGCTGGCGCGACGCAAGCAAGTGTTGGGCGCGGAATATGTCGAACGGCGCCTGGAAGCCATTACACCGTTCAACAAACGCTTCCAGACCCTCATCACGCAACTTGCGTGGGGCCAGGTATGGACCTCGAGCCGCTTCGACGATTTGACGCGCCGCGTTGCCGTCCTATCGATGACGACGGCGCTCGGACGTTGGGAGGAATTCGAGCTACATGTCGCCGCGGCATTGCGCGCAGGGGTAGAGCCGGAAGTGATCGAAGAAACGCTGGTACAGGCTTCAATATATTGTGGCGTACCGGCAGCGAATACCGGCTTTGCATTGGCAGGAAAAATTATCGCGGCGCATCAGACGATCCCGGCGAACCGGTCCTCTAAATAAGCGATGATGGCATTGGATTCGTACAACCAGCGCGACTGACCCCCTTCTTGAATATGGAGGCAAGGGACCTTGACCTTGCCACCTTCGGCCAGCAAACGATCCCGTGCAACGGGGTCGTTTTTGGCGTCGTGCAGAGTCATCGGCACATTCAAACGATGCAGGGCGCGTCGCGTCTTGACGCAGAAAGGGCACGCGCGAAACTGATACAGCGACAGGGCCGCCGCCTCTTTTACCACCGCGGCCTGACCTTGCGCCGAACGGCGTTGGGGGCGCGGGCGGCTGACGGCGTCACCGAGCAAAATCAACTCGCCGAGACCGACACGCAGGGCTTTCATCAACATAGAGACTACCTTGAACGGCAAATGGAAGTCGACAAGTCTACGCCTTCCCATGTCCGAGCGTTCTGTTCTACGCGGCCACCGCCCAGGCAACGATGCGCGACGTTACATCCTTCAAGACATTCGCCCGTTAGAACCGGTCCGCCCGGAAAGGCGACGGATCGGCAATGAGGTCCGAGCCGGTCATCATCTCCGCAAGCAGGCGTCCAGTGATCGGACCGAGCGTGAGACCGTGGTGCGCGTGGCCGAAGGCAAACCACAGATCCTTGTGACGCGGCGCCGGACCGATGACCGGCATCATGTCGGGCGTACACGGACGACAGCCCATCCACGGCGTGTCATCGACGCGCGCGCCGAGCGCAAACAGCTGGCGAGCGATCGGCTCGACCGCCGCGAGCTGATCGGGCGTCTTCGGCGCGTCGCGAAACCCGAGTTCGACGCCGGTCGTGAGTCGAATGCCGCGCGCCATCGGCGTGATCATATAGCCGTTCTCGACGTCGAGCACAGGATGGTTCAGACGTGCCTCGGCGTCGGTTGCATAGTGCATGTGATAGCCGCGTTTCACCGCGAGTGGCAGCCGGTAACCGAGCTTGGTCGTGACCAGATCGGACCATGGTCCCATCGCCACCACCGCCGATCGCGCGTTGACCGGGCCGTGCTCGGTGCTCACCTGCCACCCGGGTTCGAGCGTCGTCGCGTCGCCGATCAGAATCCGGCCGCCGAGCTGCTCGAAATAACGCGCGTACGCTATGACGAGCGCATTCGGATCGCTAACCGAATCCGCGGCCGTGTAGTGCAGTGCGCCCAGCAACGCGCCGCGCAGATCCGGCTCGGCGTGGCGTAGTTGCGTGGCGTCCAGCGACTCGAAGGCGACACCGAACTCATCGCGCCAGCGCTGCGCCGCGCGCGTTTCCCCATCCTGGGTGGCGGCGCTGCGAAAAATCTTTATCCAGCCGGACTTACGGATCAGCTCGCTTGCGCCGGCTGCCTCGGCGAGCGTGCGATGCTCGCTCACGCAGTGTTCGATCAGCAGCGCGTACGAGCGCGCGATCGCCGCGTGGCGAACAGGATGCGAGTGTCGCCAGTAACCGTAGAGAAACGGCGCGAGCGTCGGCATCGCGCGCGCGTGATAGCGCACATCGGGCGAGCGGTTGCGCGCGTATCGCATCAGCGTGTCGAGTTCGCGCGGAAATGCATAGGGATAGACGCCCTCGCGCTGGATCAGCCCCGCGTTGCCCAACGATGTCTCATTGCCCGGCCGCTTGCGATCGACGAGCGCGACCGCCCGGCCGCGCTGCTGCAGATGCACGGCCACCGAGACGCCCACTATGCCGCCGCCGAGCACGACGGTGTCGAATTTCATTGCCATGATTCCTTCATTGCCGTGATGTGCACTGCCGTGATGCGTCGAGAGCGCTGCGGCGGCGTCGCTCGCGCATTGGACATAATTCAGACCGTAGAAGTCCCGGAATGACTTTCACCGCTGCCATGGAAAAGCGGTGGCGCGGTGACGATAGACTTAAGCGATGGCGTCGGCTGCGCAAGCTTCGACAGGTCGGGACGCGGGCGGCGCAACGCCGGCAGCGCATCGAACGCCTGTTCAAACGCGTGCGCCACCGCGAGCGTCTTGTGGTCGCCGTGAAACGGCCCGACGATCTGCAAGCCGAACGGCATGCCCGCGTGATCGACGCCGCACGGCAACGACAACGCGGGATGCGTCGTCAGCGTAACGACGTACGTGAGCGCAAGCCACTGATAGTAATTCTCTTGCGCGCGGCCGTTGATCTGCGCTGCATACAGTTCCTGCCACGGAAACGGCGACACCGGCGTGGTTGGCGACAGAATCACGTCATAGTGCTCGAAAGCGGCCTGGAAGCGCTTGAAGATGCGCGTCTGTTCGGCCTGCGCCCACGCGCTGTCAGCGAGCGACATCTTCACGCCCATTTCGTAGTTGGCACGGGTATTGGGCCCGAGCGCGCCGGGGTCGCGCGTGTAGGCGTCGTGCAACCCGGCGACGAAGCTCTCCGCGCGAATCACGTCGAAGCAGCGGTGCACATCGCCGAGATCGAAGGTGACCTCTTCGCACGTTCGAACCATAGGCGCGATCGCGGCGATGCGCGAACGGAACACCGCGCGGATCGCGTCGTCGACATCGCAACTGCCGAAGTCATCGGTCCAGCCCACGCGCAGCGACGACAGGTCGAGCGGCGCCGGCATCGCGAAGGAAAGCGGATCGACTTCGTAGCTCAGCGGGTCGCCGGCGGACAGTCCGGCGGTAGCGGCCAGTTGGAGCGCAGTTTCAGCGACGGTGCGCCCCATCGGGCCGACCACCGAGATCGGCGTCCAGCCGAGCAGCCGCCGCGAATTGGGCACGAGCCCCGCCGACGGACGGAAGCCCACCACACCGCATTTGGACGCGGGAATACGCAGCGAGCCGCCGGTGTCCGACCCCGTGCATACCGGCAGCATGTCGCACGCAAGCGCCGCCGCCGATCCGCCGGACGAGCCGCCCGCGTTCAGTTGCGGATTGAACGGATTGCCCGTGGCGCCCCACACCGGATTGCGTGTGTTCGCGCCCGCGCCGAGTTCGGGCACGTTGGTCTTCGCGACGAGAATCGCACCGGCCGCGCGCAGCCGTTCGACCAGCACGACGTCACGCGAGGGCACGTTGCCGCGCGACATCGGCGATCCGTACGTCGTCAATAGGCCGGCGGTGTCTTCAAGATCCTTTACGCCGAGCGGCAAGCCGTGCAGCAGGCCGAGACGCTCGCCGTTCAACACCTGACGCTCTGCGGCTTTCGCGGCTGCGCGTGCCTGCGCATAGCAGGTGGCGGTCACCGCGTTCACTGCCGGGTTGATCGCTTCTATGCGCTCGATGCACGCGTCGAGCAGCTCCACCGGCGAAATCTCTTTAGCACCGATCATCCGGCGCAATTCGACCGCGGAACGGCTGACCAAATCGGCGTTTTCATTCATGGCGTGGAGTCCTTCAGGCATGGTTGGGTCAGGAGCATGAGTCGAGTTCGCGAGTCGAAATCACGAGTTGAGCTCAATCAAGCGCTTCGCCGGTGCGATCGCGCAGCCAGATCACCGGCACGAGCGACACGGCACACGCAAGCGCAACGTACCATGCCGGCGCGAGCGGATTGCCGGTCTGCGCCACGAGCCAGCTCGCGATGAACGGCGAGAAGCCGCCAAAGAACGACGCGCTGACGACGTAAGTCAATGCGATGCCGGTGGCGCGCACGTCTTTCGGAAAGAGCTCCGGGATCATCACGAGCACAGGCACGATCTGGCCGGCCACGAAGATGGCAAGGAACGCGGACACGGCGCACAGCATCAGCATCGAAGGATGCGCGCTGAGCATGGCAAATGCCGGACAAACGGACAACAGCAATACGACCCGCGAGGTCACCAGCACCCGCTTGCGGTTGAAACGGTCCGCGAGGCGGCCGGCGAGCGGCGCGGCCGCGAACAGCATCAGCGAACTGACGACGCCCGACACGACACCCGACGTCGGCGACAAATGCAGCACACGCACCGCATGGCTAGGCAGAAAGAACGCGGTGATATACACCGACACCGAGCCGCCGAGTTCCGCGAACGTGCCGAGAACCGTCAACTTCAGATGCGTGGTCAGCGCGGCTTTGAGCGCACCGCGCGGCTTCCTGCCGGACGATACAGCGTGATCATGCGTCAGCGTTTCTTCAAGACGACGGCGGATCAGCATGCCGACCGGTGCCGCGACGATACCAAGCAGGAACGGCACGCGCCATCCCCATTCGAGCACCGCATCCTTGGGCAGCACCACGTTGACGAGCGTCGCGACCACTGCCCCGAGCGCCAGCCCGAGCGCGGTCGCGGCGAAATTCCAGCTCGCGAAGTATGCCCGTGTGTTATCGGTCGCGTATTCGACCAGCAGCGTCGTGCCCGGCCCGAACTCGCCGCCCGCGGCGAAGCCCTGGATCAGCCGGGCTGCGAGCACAATGAACGGTGCAGCGATGCCGACAACCGCGTACGTCGGCGCACAGGCGATCAACGCGCAACTTAGCGCCATCAACATGATGGTCAGCACCATCGCCTTCTTGCGGCCGACGCGATCCGCGTAGGCGCCGATCACGATTCCGCCGAGCGGTCGCACGACAAAGCCGACGCCGAAGACGCCGATCGACAGCAGAAACTGGTTTACGGGCGACGCGCTCGGAAAGAAGAGCTGTCCGATCTGGATCGCGAAAAAGCTGTAGATGGTGAAATCGTAGTATTCGAGCGCGGTCCCGAGAGTCGCCGCGACAATCACTTGTCTTTTGGAAAGGCTTGCCTTGTCAAGTGCGAGGGTCGACACGGTCGGGATCCTTGAAAGGGGAGAATCGATGTGAGTTATCATATAAGAGAAAAAATGATTCTCGTATACGAGAAAACCCGCGTCTGGATTCCGCTGACATGCCAAAAACGGCCGCTCCTTCATCCGTCTTTTCATCCGTCCCCGCGCCCGCCCCTGCGTCTGTCCCCTCGTCTGTCACCCCGCCGCAGATCGATCACAAGGTCGTCGGCGCTCGCCTTCGCAATGCACGCAAGGCGCGCGGCCTGACATTAGTGCAGCTGTCCGAGCAATCGGGCATTGCGGTGTCGACAATCTCAAAGGGCGAACGCGGCGATATCGCGTTGACCTACGACAAGTTCGCGGCGCTCGCGCACACGCTTAGGCTCGATCTGGACGCGATCTTCGGACGGCCGAAGCGTGCGTCGGTGCATCCGATGACACCGTCGTTCACGGCTTCCGGTGAGCAGATGGTCTACGACACGCCGAACTACGAGTACGGCATGCTGGCGAACGATCTGACCGGCAAGCGTATGGTGCCGATGCGCGCGCACATACGGGCTCGTGCGCTGTCCGACTTTCCGGACTACATCCGTCACGCGGGCGAGGAGTTCGTGTTTCTGCTGGGGGGACTGCTGGAATTGCGCTTCGAGAACGGCAAGGTGTTTACGCTGAACCCCGGCGACAGCCTGTACTTCGACAGTTCGGTCGGGCATGTGTATATCAGCCTTGGCGACGCAGACGCGGAGGTGCTCGTCTGCTGCGTCGATACGGATGACGAGCGACCGCAAGGGGCGATCTAGAGGCGGCGGCCTTTGAAATACCTTTGAACTATGGAGCCCCCTGGCAGGATTGTCGGCGATTGAACTCATCTCTGCCGTGGTGTACTGTCCTGAGTCTTACCGCTCGCGCTTATCGCCGATATCAAACAGGGAGCCGTCATGACCCAAATCGCAAAAGGTACATTCGTCGTTTCACTCCAACCCATGCCGTTCGAAAGCGAGGACTCCGAGCCAAAGCGGCTCGGTCGCTTGTCTATCAACAAGCAGATTTCCGGCGATCTTGTGGCAACCACAAACGGGCAGATGCTCAGCGCTGGGACGAGCGTTAAAGGCTCGGCTGGTTACGTTGCCATAGAGAGAGTCACCGGGGTTTTGGCAGATAAACATGGCTCGTTTGTGCTGCAGCACACGGGCACCATGAGTCGCGGCGTACCCTCCCTCTCTGTAACCGTCGTTCCAGACTCTGGAACTGAAGAACTGACCGGCATCGACGGTGACTTCAAGATCAACATCGTCGAGGGCGCGCACTTCTATGAGTTTACTTATCGCCTGCCCAGCAACTGAAAACGCAACGCACGCCAAGGGGCCGAAGCAACAACGCTGACTTCCATACCGCGGCACAGTACTGGCAGATCAGCTTCAGGCGAAGACGAACAAATAGGATCCGAGTCCATCGTCATACTAACGATCGTGACGCGTCCTTGCCAATCGCACCTTGCGCCACCGGAACCTCTCGTCGCCTAAATTGTCTATAGGGGATGTCGCCCTTTTTGTGGGGAGGTTTCAAATGGCTGCCACCCAATCAGGGGCGATGCCCCTCTCCGATGAGGACGCCAAGCGGCAGTTGCGCCGCGCCGTCATCGCAAGCACGATCGGTACCACGATCGAATGGTACGACTTCTTCCTCTACAGTACGGTGACCGGCCTGGTTTTCGCGAAGCTGTATTTTCCGCAATCGGCCCCACTCATCGGCACATTACAGGCTTTTCTAATCTATGCCGTCGGCTTCATAGCACGGCCTGTCGGTGCGGCCATTTTCGGGCACTACGGCGATCGGATCGGACGTAAAGCCACGCTGATCGTAACCCTATTGCTAATGGGCGTCGCCACGTTTGCCGTGGCCTTCGTGCCCACCTACTCGCAAATCGGCATCTGGGGCGCTGTCTTGCTCACGGTGCTGCGCTTCATCCAGGGTGTGGGCGTCGGCGGCGAATGGGGTGGCTCGGTCTTGATGTCGATGGAATGGGCTCGCACCAACGCGCATCGCGGTTTCGTCGCCTCCTTGCCGCAGTTCGGGGTGCCGGCGGGACTGTTCCTGGCCAACCTGGCGGTGCTGGCCGTCAGTCAGATCGCCGGCAACGGCTTCCTCACGTGGGGCTGGCGCATACCTTTCTTCCTTAGTATCGTGCTGGTTGCGGTCGGCCTCTACATCCGCTTGAATATTCTCGAGACGCCGATCTTCGCGCGGCTCCTGGCTGAGCGCAAGATCGAGAAGACGCCGATACTCGAAGTATTGCGCCGCCAACCGAAAGACATCCTTCTCTCGGCCCTTGCGCGCATGGCCGAACAGGCACCTTTCTATATTTTCACGGCCTTTGTCTTCACCTACGGCGTCGCGAACCTGGGCGTGACACGCGACTTGTTGCTGACGGCAGTGCTGGTGGCTTCAGTACTGGAATTCGCTACCATCCCGCTCTTTGGCCATGTGTCCGATCTGATCGGGCGGCGGCGGATGTACATGATCGGTTCCGCCGTCGTTGGCGTATTCGGCGTGCTCTATTTTGCGATGGTCGACACCAAGGATCCGATGTGGATCTTCGTGGCTATTGTGCTTTCGCTGGTACCTCATGCGATGATGTACGGTCCCCAGGCCGCTTTGATCGCGGAATCCTTCACGGGGCGGATGCGTTACAGCGGTGCGTCCTTGGGCTATCAGTTGGCTTCGGTCATTGCCGGCGGCCCGGCGCCGCTGATTGCGACCGCGCTCTTCGCTTACTACCATTCGGGCTATGCAATCGCGGCTTATATCGTGGTGTGCGCGGTGATCAGCCTGCTTGCCTCCTCGCGACTAGTCGATTACACGAACAAGGACATCTCGCGGGAATACGACGACGTGCGCGCGGGCGGCGGCACACATGCGACCCCGGTTGCATGATCAATGAGCTTGCCGCGGCTTCCGCCATGATGCTTTGCACCCGTTCGCAGCGGGGCGGGCATGGCGGAAGTCGTCATAAAAATTGGCGCAACAGCAATTCCAAACCCAGCCCCAGCAGGCAAACAAAAAGCCATCGACGGAATGTCGCAGGGCTCACCCGGTTGCGGATAGCCTGCCCTATCCACATGCCAAGCAGCGCGGGAGCCACCGCGAGCAGCGAATTGCGAATGTCCCCGATTACAAAGGCGTGCTCGCGCGCGAGTCCCGCCACCAGCGCTATCGTTGATACGGTAAAGGCCAGGCCCAGTGCCTGCACCAGCTCGTCTTTCGTCAGATCGAGTGCCTGAAGGTAGGGCACCGCAGGTATGACAAACACACCTGTGCCGCCCGTAACGAAACCCGTGACAAGCCCAACGACAGGCGAAAGGCGAGGTTCAATCCGACTCGGCACCGAAAACTGACGCGCCAGCAAGCCAACTGCGCCGTAGGCCATCAAGGCAACCCCCAACCCGGTCACCGCCCAATGAGCCGCGCCACCGGCAATGAACGAGGCCGCAATCAGCGTACCGATCACGATACCGATCATCATGGCCCATAACCGTCTCGCCAGCGCACCGAAGCGCCCGCCCGCGAACAATTGCCAGACGTTGGTGACGAACGATGGCACGATGAGAAGCGCAGCGGCTTGAACCGGCAACATGAACGCCCCCAGAACGCCCATCGCGACTGTAGGCAACCCCATGCCGGTGGCTCCTTTCACGATGCCTGCGAGGACAAACGTGAGAGCGATCACTACGATATGAGCGGTAAAAAACGAGTTCATTGAGGGGATCATCATTGTCATTCTTGAGTGGCGGCCTGCTTATTCTCTCTGATTGAATAACTGGCACAATGCGGATGATACGTAACGAGCCTTAGGATTTGACTAAGGCTGGGGAAACCGGAGTTGTATTGATGCGGGAGCTGTATTGATGCGCTTTGACCTTATCGACCTGCGCCTGTTTTTGCATATTCTCGAAACCGGAAGCATCACGCAAGGTGCCGCTCAGGCGAATATGTCCTTGCCCTCGGCCAGCGCGCGCTTGCGCGGCATGGAAGAGGTGATCGGCATGTCTTTACTCGAACGTGGCCGTCGCGGTGTCGAATCTACGCCCACAGGCGACACGCTGGCTCATCACGCACGACTGGTGTTGGGGCAAATGGAACGCCTGCAGGGGGAGCTGAAAGAGCACTCGAGCGGGCGCGTCGCGTCCGTTCGCCTTTGGGCGAATACCTCAGCCATCACGGAATTCCTGCCGCGCGCGCTGGCGCCGTTTCTGCGGGACCATCCGAACATACATATCGATTTGAAAGAGCGCCTAAGCGTGGAAACGGTCAAGGCCGTCCTCGCGGACGTGGCGGAAGTGGGCATCGTTTCCGACGCGGTCGATTACGGTGCGTTGCACGTATTTCCGGTTGCCACGGATCGTCTCGTTCTCGTAGTGGGTCGAGACGACGCCTTGGCGATACACCGGCGCGTGGCGCTCCAGGATGTGCTCGGACGCAAGTTTATCGGCTTGAGCCCGGGCAGCCCCTTACAGGAACACCTGTGCGAACACGCTGTGCTCGCGGGACAGCCTTTGCGTTTCAGAGCGCGAGTGCGAACGTTCGACGCGATATGCAGCATGGTCGAAGGCGGTGCCGGGATTGGTATCGTGCCGGCCACTGCAGCGCAGAGGTATCGCGGCAAAGCTGGCATCCAGCGCATTGTGCTGACCGATCGTTGGGCGACGCGCCAACTTGTGGCCTGTGTGAAGCATCCCGACGTTTTGTCACGGCCGGCCAAGGCTCTGCTTGAACATCTGGTCATCGAGCCGAGCGCGGCTTAATTTCAGCGGCACCTGATGCAGCCCCCAGCACCGTGGTCAGTGCGCGCCAACGCCCGCACCGTCAGGCTCTTGCCTTCGATTCCCGCATCACCTTCTCAATTGAATTGTTCACAGCCAGCGCGCCATTCCGATTACAATTTGCACGGAAAAATCCCCGTACATTTAGGCACGAACCGATGAGTGACACTCCGATATCCGCCGCCGCAAGCGCCCGACCACAGGCAACGTTCGTCGCGGCCGCGCCTTGCGCAATTTTCATCGTCGCTACAATTTCCGCCGATCCCGCCAGCTATGAGACTGTCCGTGCATGGTGCGGCGATGTGGCGGCGTTGGTCAGGGCCGTGGGCCGACGTGCGCCTGCGGGTGAATTGTCGTGCGTGTGCGGTTTCGGCTCGCACGCCTGGGACGTACTGTTCAGTGAGCCGCGTCCTGCGAGTCTGCATCCGTTTCAGGCGATAGGTTCGGGGGAGCGCGTCGCCGTATCGACGCCAGGGGATATCCTCCTGCACATCTGCGCCAACGAGATGAACCTCTGCTTCGAATTGGCGACCCAGCTCATGAGCCAACTCGGCTCAGCAGTGACGGTCGTGGATGAGGTGCATGGATTTCGTAATTTTGAACAACGCAGCATGGTCGGCTTCGTCGATGGCACCGAGAATCCCAGCGGCGACGAAATACCCGTCTTTGCGATCGTCGGTGACGAAGATCGGGCCGTTGCGGGCGGGAGCTATATCCTGGTGCAAAAGTATCTGCACGATATGACCGGCTGGAACGCGTTATCGACCGAAGCACAGGAACGCATCATAGGCCGCACCAAGCTCTCCGACATCGAACTGGACGAGTCCGTCAAACCGAGCTGCTCGCACAGCTCGCTCACCACCATCACCGACAACGGCGAAGAGGTGAAAATACTGCGCGCCAACATGCCGTTTGGACGGCCGGGGTTCGGCGAATTCGGCACCTATTTCATCGGCTATGCGCGCTCGCCCGCCCCGATCGAGCTAATGCTTGAAAACATGTTTGTCGGGCGGCCGGCGGGAAACTATGACCGCTTGCTCGATTTCAGTAAAGCGGTAACCGGTAGCCTGTTTTTTGCGCCGTCCACCTCGTTGCTCGAGGAGCTAGCGGAGCGCAACCCAGGTGCGCCCGCTGCCGCTGCAGCACTCTAGCGGCACGATGCGCGTGTCGCCGCGTGACGGACGATACGCGCGGTGCCACGATGCACGCATCACCGCGAGAGCCCGCGCGCATCGATTGCCCACACTTGCTCGACCTGCGCGCCGCGAAAGCATACGTACTCGTCGTATAGGTTGGCGGTCGGATCGCAATGCCCGGGCGCAAAAAAGATGCGCTGCCCCAGCAGTTCGCGCATCACGTTCGGCATGGTCTCGGTCACTTGCAAAACGCCGTGCTCGTCGTTCGCCGCCGTGTATCGCAGCGCGGCCTCCTGCCCATCGTTCTGCCAGTAAATGCGTCGCGGCAGCCCTGAATCCACCGCCAGGCTCTTCAAGCCAACATCGCACACGGCAACGCCCGAGCGTGCCGCGCTCATGATGGTCGATGCGATGTAAAGGCTGTGGCGAAGTCGCAGTGCGCCCGTCCATTGGTTAGCGCCATAATGCGCGTCCATGAACAGGTACGAACCCGGTTGCAGTTCCGTGTAGACGCCGCTCGCCGCGTCGAACTCTATCGTCCCGGTACCGCCGCCCGTTACGACGTCGCAATTTATGCCACGGGCATGCAGCGCCTGGACATAATGCGACGCAAGCTCGGCCGCCCGTTGCGCGGCGAGCTTGCGCTCCGCGTGCACTGCAATGTGCTGTGCACCGCCGTGATAAGCCTGCAAGCCGCCGAAACGAAGCGCGGTTCGCGCCGCAATGGCGTCGACCAGTTCGAGCAACGCCTCGGTCGTATTCACGCCGCAACGCCCCTGCCCCACGTCGACCTCAGGCAGCACATCGATACGCACGCCCGCACTTGCGGCCGCCGCGCCGAGCTCGGCAACTTGAGCAACGGAATCGACGCATACGCTCAAGCGCACATGTGCCGCCAACTCGACCGCCATGGCGATCTTGCCGGCGCCGACGAACTCGTTGCTGATGTGTATGCTGGCAATACCGGCCGCCGCGAACGGATAAGCTTCGCTGAGTTTCTGGCAACAGATGCCGACAGCACCGGCCTCGATCTGGCGCTTCGCGATCTCGCTCGACTTGTGGGCCTTCGCATGCGGTCGCAATGCCACGCCATGATCGGCGGCGAAGTCCGAAATTTTTTGTAGGTTGGCATCAAAGGCGTCGAGGTCGATCAGCAATGCGGGCGTGCCGACCGCGCTGAGCGGGTCGCCGGGTTTGGCTACCGCAGGAGCTTGCAGCTTCAAAAACATCCCCTTTAGGAATCACGGATTAGGCTGCATTCGAACCGCATGCAGGAACTCGCAACATAGTAGCATTCGCCGTCGCGCAACGACGTCGCGTTTCAGTCGGCCCGCGCGCTCAGAGATCGAGCTGCAGCCGGTCATCGCCTCCCACCTCCGGCTTGGCAGGCACAGCACAGCAGATCAGTGCTTCGTCGTCGGGGACCTTGAACGAAGGTGGGACCGCGTAGGCGACCACACCCTTCACGATCCGGGTTCGGCACGTGCCGCAAGTGCCGCCGCGGCAGCCGAATTCGGGCGACAGTCCGCGCGACTCTGCCAGCTTCAGCAGCGAGCCACTTCCCGGCGTCCACCGCGCCTCTTTGCCCGACCTGACGAACGCGATGGGAATCGGCACTTCGGCCGGCACGTGCTCGGGCGCAGCATCGATCGAGTGGTCGCACTTCCTGCGCAGCGCCGCGGGCCCGAACGACTCGGCGTGGATGCGCGCATCCGCGACGTTCAAATTGCGCAGGCCATCGTAAATCGACTGCATGAATGCACCGGGGCCGCACAAATAGAAGTCGTAATCGTCGAACGACAGCAAGTGTTTAAGCAGTCTCAAATCGATCCGGCCCAGCACGTCGTAGTCTTTTTCCTCGACCGCGCCCGACGCGTCCGTCAACAATCGCACGACGCGCACGCGGCCCTGCGCCCTCTGCGCCAACGCGTGTATTTCGGTTGCGAATGCGCGCTCGGCCAACGAGTGTGCCGAGTGGAAGAACCAGGTCGGCCGCACACGCCGGGTGCGCAGCCCCTCATATACGATGTGTCGCAGCATTGCGAGCATCGGCGTCACGCCAACGCCGGCGGCCAAGAGAACGGCAGGTCGCCGCTCCGAGGCGTCGATGGTGAACTGACCGGCCGGCGCCCGCGCCTCGATCGCATCGTCGACGCGAAGGTTATCGTGGAGGTACGCAGATACCGCGCCTTCGCGCTTGACGCTGAGCCGGTAGAACCCGTCAGATGGGCTGACCGAAAGCGTATAGGTCCGGATGACGGGCTTACTGGCGCTGGCAAGCGTGACACGGATCGGCAGGTGCTGGCCTGCCTGATGCGTGAGCCGACCTGCTCCGTCTTGCGGCTCAAGGTAGAACGACCGAATCAAGGAACTCTCGTCAACGATCTTGGTAACCCTGAACGGTCGCCACGAATCAGCCAATGCCGCCGCCTTCAACCGCTCTTCGACCTCTGCCCAGTCGCCGGTCATCAGCGAGTTAGGCGACCAGCCTTCGCGCTGGAACGTCCAATGCAGGGGCAACGCCTCGGGACGGTAGACGATACGGCGCGGCTTGAAATGCCATAGGCGTTCAGCCCCCTGGAACGCGGCGATCTCCGGCGACTCCAGGACGACTTCAGCGTCGCCCGAAAGCTGGAGCAGATCGCCCGTTTCGAAATCGGTGAAAACAAGCCCTGCTTTGGGATTGACGAGAAAATTGCCTAGCGTTGCGAAAAACAGATTCCCGGCGAAGTCCGGAATCGTTAAAACGCCATCGTCGTCCAGACGCACGAAGCCCGCCTTGCCACCACGATGCGAGACGTCGACTTGCCGGGGCTCCCCGTCGATATCCACATAGGAAGCGACGAACAACGTGTCCGCGCCTGTAATCATCGCCCGGGCCCGCTCGGAGAACTCAGAGAGACGCACGGGTTCTTGCTGCGACGCGCTTGCCGAGTCGCGGACAAATTCGAAATCGCGCAGCTGGATATATTGCGGGCAATTGCCGAAACTCTGCGCAACCTCGATGTCGAAACCCGCTTCGCTGCTGTTGCGTACGATGCCGTTCAAACGGTTGCGGCGCCGCGTGTCCAGTTCTATGCCGAGCAACCCGACCGACGCTCCGTCTCCGAACCCGCTACTGGCGGGGTCCCGCGGATCGCGCTCGGCCGCCACGCTCAGTCTGTGTTCAGTGGGTGCCTGCAGGAACCCGGGCTTGCCCGCAAGCAACGTAGCCCATGGATCGCCATCCTCATCCACCGCCCCAAGAACCACGAACGGCAGTTGCATGTAAAACGCACGATGCTGATCGAGCATGAAGCCACGAATCACTCGCCGCCCGATTTCATCCATCCGCTGCGCAACGCCAGTCGCTTTCTGGAGTTCCAATTCACCGGGATGCCAAGGCGAGCGCGCGTTTTCTGTCGGGGATGTGCTCATGCTGGGGCGAGTTCTCGATCGACATAATCCACGAATGGCGGGCGTGTTTGCGCCCCTGGATAGAGTGATGACTTATCTGTCGCGAACAATCGCCCGCCAGCGAGCGGGCGTTTCCCCAACCAGACGCTTGAATACGGTCGTGAAGTGAGCTTGCGAACGAAATCCCGTGCTCAAAGCGATATCCAGCGAGGTTAGCCTGGACTGAAGCAGTAGGCTTTGCGCGCGTTCGATGCGCCGGCGCAAGACGAATTCATGAGGACGCAAACCCGTCGCTGCACGGAACTGTGCGGCAAAGTGCATACGTGAGAGCCCCGTGCTTTGCGCGATATCGGCCAAGCCGATCGAATCGGTCAGATGCGCGTCGATGTAGTCGATCGCACGTTTGGCTTGCCACGCGGGCAAACCCACCGCGGCCACGGAAGGCGGACGCCCGACGCGGTTGGACTCGCGGTTGAACTCGCGGGCGAGCAGGCGCGAGACGATGGCAAGCCCGACGCTCTCGCTGTAGACACGGCTGAACGCACCGCAGAGGTCTGCCTCATTCGCGAGTGCAAGCGCCAGGCGTTCGATTACGGGGTCACGAATCAGCGAGGGGTCGCTGATGACGATGTCGCCCACGGGCGCAATGTTGAACGCGCTCTCATAGCACTCGGCCAGCAATGCTTGCGTCACATACACATGCAGCACATCGCACGGCAGGTAGAACAGTGCCCGCACCGGGTCGCCGGGGCACGTCACCTGAGTCACGCCCGGCATGACGCACCCATCGTGCAGCGGCCGGCCACAGTGGTAAAACGTCACGCGCGTGGATTTAAGGTTGATGCCGACCGTGTGATATTCGTTGTCGACTTGAGGCGTGATTTCGACGGTCTTGACGTCGTCTCGCGTCCACCGCGAGATCGTCACATTGCCATCCGCCGGCACGGATGCGTCCGCTATGCGGGACGGGCAGCGCCATCGCTGTTCCATATCGATTGCCTGCGACATCAAGATTACTGGCTCTACAGAAAGTCGGGTTTGCGCGTAAAGCCTAGGCATTTTTTCCCCTCTGCCGCGTCTGAAGCGGTTCGGGCGCATTCCTTGTCGATGCGCCCCAGGCTCTTAATATAGTCCAGCATGAGCAGGAAACCAGTCCTGAAACACATTAGGCGTATGGCGCTGCGATTTTGACGGATGGGTGCAAGCGATGTGCGCCGGGCAAGCCGATATCGGCTTGTCCGGCGCTTAAGGAAGATATACAGCGAAGATATACATCGACGGCCGTACAGCGACGGCCATACGGCGAGAGCTACATCGCGAGAACTATATAGCGAGAACTATATAGCGGGGATGACGCAGCGACGGCTACGGATTGACTGTTCCGGCGGTCAGTTGATTACTGACGGAGGCTACGCCGACCACGCCCTTGGCAACATCGGTAGCCTTGTCCACTTGATCCTGGGTCGGCATCGATCCGGTAAGCGATATCTTCCCGCTCCTGGCAAGGACCACGACTCTCGCCACATCGAGACCTTTGGTTCTGCTCAGCGCGTGCCGCACTGCGAGAGCCAGCCTATGGTTCGCCGTGCGCACCGTCTTCTTGGCCGACGGTGCGGGGCTCGTGGTCGAATCGGCCGCGCCCGATCCGGATGCTTGGGCGTACGCCTGACATGCGAAGGCCACTGCAAAAACTGTACAAGTCATTTTGAGCACGTTAGCTAATTTCATTTTTACTTCTCCTTATAAATAGAAAGTGCATCAACACGCCAACCGCAGAAACGATAAAAAAACTTGCCACAGCCTGTTGCCTTTACTTCAACCGTAGTTGTCCCGCCTTAGTTAACCACCGTGATTTAACGTCCGCTGTTAACCCCTCTTACCAGCGCCCTTAACAACCCGTTACCGACAACTCATCAATTTTCGACACGCTAAAGCTGTCGGCTTTTTAAATTCGATTCCAACACGCGAACGTCTATCACCGCTCCACATCAAGTGGATTCCTCACCAACCAGACGGTGCGATTGCCACACATGACAAGAAATGTACAGTAGATGAGTAAAAAAATCTCAAGTCGAAGTGTAAGGATAGAGTATGACAATTGAATGCAAATATAAGGGTTAACCCTTGGTAATCATGCGCCACACGCCGATTTTTTAAATCGGCCGACACTACGCCGTGCCTCATCCGGATTTCCTTCGCTCTTGCACCGGTGAGCGCAAGTCCATATGGGCCGTCTGCGCTGGAAATGCCAGGCCGGACTCGATCCCCACTGCAGAGTTTCAAACCCGCGCGCTGTGCATTGGATAATTGACTACAATAATCACAGTTCGGTGCCCATCGTGCCCGCCCCGAAAGGACCGTACGCCTCCTGCCGCAATCGATTTTCGCGGCGCCCTCATTCCCCCGAGGAGAACGTAATGCTCCGTGTGCCCCATGCTTTATATAGCTCCGGCATTCTGTGCTTAGGTGCCATCCTGATCGCCGCCGGCCCTGCCTGCGCGCAAAGCAGTGCACCCGCCGCGCCTACAGACACGCCCGCTCCATTTTTTTCGGCGTCGTCCCCTGGCCCTGACTTGCCGGCGGGTTGGAAGAATTTGCCCGTAGCAAAAGGTAAATTACTGACCCAATATAAATTGGTTTCGGTTTCCGGTGCGACGGTAATCGAAGCCGACTCCGTCGGATCGGCTTCGGCTCTGATGCACGATGGGAATATGGATCTCGCGCAAACGCCCTGGCTCAGTTGGCGCTGGAAGGTCGATCACCCGGTTCCCAAAGCCGACAATAGTGTGGCAGCTCTGGAGGACGCTCCGGCACGCCTGGTGCTGATTTTCGACGGCGATAAAAGCCAGTTGTCGTTAGGCGACCGCACTGCCGCACGCCTGGCCAAAGCGGTGGGCGGCCAGGATCTGCCCTACGCCACGCTGATGTATATCTGGTCCACCACGGCACCGGTCGGGAGTGTTATTCCCAATCCGCATACCGACCGAATTCAGATGGTCGTGGCGGCCGGAGGCGATGCCTCATTGGGACAATGGCAGAGCTTTAACCGGAACATAGCCGACGATTTTCAAAGTGTCTTCCACGAAAAACCCGGCAAGCTGTTGGGGTATGGGGTGCTGACCGATTCGGACAACACCAATTCTACGGCGCACGCTTGGTACGGAGATATTCGGTTTTGCCACGACAAGGGCGGCTGCTAATGCTCTTCTGTGGCTCTGCGCACATGAACACGGAAATTGCGCGGCCCTGAAAGACGCAACGGCAGGCGCAATCACAATCCCAGGTCGCTCAGGCCCGGGTGATCATCGGGTCGACGGCCGAGCGGCCAATGGAATTTACGATCGGCCTCCTTGATCGGCATGTCGTTGATGCACGCATAACGATGATGCATCAGTCCATCCGGGCCAAACTCCCAATTCTCGTTGCCATAGGACCGAAACCAGTTGCCGGAGTCGTCATGGCTTTCATAGGCAAAGCGCACCGCGATGCGGTTGCCCTCGAAGGCCCACAGCTCCTTGATCAAGCGATAGTCGAGTTCTCTCTTCCACTTGCGTTCCAGGAACGCACGCGCCTCGTCGCGGTTGTTTGCAAATTCCGCCCGATTGCGCCACTTCGTATCGAGCGAGTAGGCACGTGCAACCCTTGCCGGATCGCGCGTATTCCAGCCATCCTCGGCCAGGCGAACCTTCTGGATCGCAGTCTCGCGCGTGAAGGGAGGCAGCGGCAGTAGGACTTCTTGATCGGAAGACATGTGTTTCTCCTGGGCGCTCGGCCGCCAGGTAGGTACAGGCGGCGGGATTGGAAACCACGTAGGCTATGTAGGCAGATCCCACCACGATAGGCCGTATTCGCTAATGAACCGCGATGGATCGCTCAAGCAAAGTGGAAAAAATTATAAGCGCCGCGGCTTTTTGGTTCTTTCGAAACCGCACGGAATTTGTCTAAAAGGCACCGCCATCCTGATGTGGGCCGACATAGCCGGTTGCTCTAGCCTGACCAACCCAGTTCGACAAAGGCACGCTTCACTCGAGTCGATAGCATAGTAGTGCTTATCGTATTGACAGGCTAACTCCTGAATGCCTTGGTCCAGGTGTCGAGTATCTCGGACTGACGCTGGGTCAAATAGCCAAGGTCTATTTTTAGCATACGGTCCTTTTCCGCTTCGGTGAAACCAATTTGCTTTTCCAGGTCAGGCGGCAGCTTTGCATCGCTGACGCAGGGCAAGTAACCCATTTTCGACGCGAACGCCAATTGAGCCTTCGGCTCGAGCATGGCGTCGAGATATTTGAATCCGAGAGCCTTGTGGCGAGCGTTCTTCGGCACGCCGCCCTCGTAAGTCGCCGGGAATCCACCCTCGGACGGGACTGAAAAGGCGACAGGCAATCCCCCTTGACGCCACATGAAACCTCTAGCGGCGGCGATGATGGTCAACCACGTCTCGCCGGATTTCAACTCCACGCCCAGTGCCTCGACCGACGGCAGCACGCGGGCGCCCAGGTCGCGCAACTCGCGCAGCTTTGCTTGCGCCGGCGCGATGTTGGTGGGCGAGCCGCCACCGACAATCGCGGCGACGACGGTGTTGGTGGTGAACAAGGTGTCGACCAGCGCGACCTTGCCTCGATATTTCGGGTCCCAGAGATCGGCAAACGATTTTGGCGGTACCTTGATCTTCTCCGTGTTGTAGATGATCACATGGGCGGAATAGATGTGCGGAATCGAGTACGACGTCTTCAGGAAAGGCAGTACGTTGGCCATGCGCGGCACGTTGTCTTGCGTAATGGCTTCAAGCGCGCCACTCTGCGAGGCCGCGTACATATCGAAGTCCGCGAGACAAGCGACATCCATGCTGCCGCGGCTGGTCTGGCGCTCGGCGATCAGTTTCATACGCCGCTGCGTGGGCCCCGACACGGCTTGCACAACATCGATGCCTTGGGGCGCCATCAACGGTATATCGACGTTTTGTCGCAGCAGTGTTCCAAAGTCTCCGCCCCATGTCCCGACCACCAACGAGTTGGTTTGCGCCAGTGCAAACCGAGGTAGCAGGATCGTGGCGGCGGCACCGCAAAGCAGATCGCGACGCGATATTCTAGGCACGTTATATTCCCCGTCTTTTAGTACAGAACCTTATGATGCTTGCCGCGATACGTACAACGCAGCAGCCTGTCCGGTAGGACACCTAGTCCTTCCATTTTGTACGGGCACCTCAAGCCAACTTGCCGGGCGAGGCCATGGGCAACGTCAGGCGCGATGTGTGACCAGCACCGTGGAGAACGGAAAACCTGGGCGGGCGTCCGTGCGGTACTTGCACACAATGGTCGACATCCGAACCTGTTATCGACAGTCGGATCCGGCTGCCAGCTGCGAACTGCCAGGCAGTCGGTAGCAGCGGAATCCGAATCAATTCGGCTTTGCCGGGTGCCATCAACTCGAGATCGCCCCGGTGGAATGTGCGGTACAGCCACGAACTGCCATAGCCGGCCGGCACTTGCGCTTCGTGTCGATGCATCGCGCGCAACAGGCCCTCGGTAACGTAGCGCTCGGTTCCGTCCGCCTCGACTTCAGTCAGATAAACCAGCAGCGCTGCGTCCGGTTCGCTCGACATCAGCCACAGTTCAGCCTGAGCGTGGCCGACCAATTCGGCTGGCGCATCCAGCGGGCTCGACGTGAAACTCAACATGGCAGCTGTGCGACCCTGCCAGTCGGGGTAATACGTGCGCGGATCTCCCGCGGTCATGCGCTCGTATCGGGTCGATGTTCCCGTGCCGAGCGAAAAATCGACCTGGTACTGATCCCTACCGGGCGCACCCGCTCTGTTGTCGAGCCGCCCCGTATCGCCGAGATAAAGCTCGGTCGGAACATTGGCCGGCGGCCAGCTAGCGGACGCCTTCCATTTCTGCGCATGAATCGAATAATAATGCACCGGTTCTTCCGCTTCGAATCCGGTCGCGTAGCCCAGCAAGTAATGGTCGAAAAACCGCAGTATCTCGCCGAAGATCAGCGATGTATCGCCCTGCTCGACGTCGCGCCAGGGAGACACGTCGACGCGGCCGCCGTGGTCCCAGGGGCCGATCATCAGATAGCTGGGATTGTCTCGCAGGGCCAGGAACCGCGCGATGGCGCTGTTTGTAAAGCCTGCACCGTCCATCCAGCCTGTAATGGAGAGTATCGCGACATCGGGCGCTATCTTGTCGGACACCGCGTACGGACTGAACGAAGCCGAGCTGAACGAGGTATCGTATGGCAAGCCCTCTTCCCGGAACTGGAACTCCGAGAAGAAATCGACCGCGCGGATATTGCCCAGGTGTTGATGAACCGCCTCGCGTACCGCGACGCCCGCCGGATCGTCATCGACCGGCTGCGGGCCTTCGAAATTCGGATTAGAAAAATAGGAGTACTGTGCGAGCAGATCGCGTCGGTCATGATCGAGCGCCAGCATCAGGTCGCCATAATCCTGGGTCTGCTTGTTGAGATGGATTCCGCCGGGATAGAAGTGGTCGGTGTAGTTATCCCAGACGCCTGATATGGGTGCTATCGCCTTGACGGCGGGATGCCCGGTGCTGGCGAGAAAAGTCGCCGCCGCTCCCAAATAGGAGATTCCCGTGGCGCCGCAGATACCGTTCGACCAGCTTTGACGTGCTACCCAGTCAGCAACCTCGTAGCTGTCATCGCGTTCCTTCGGCGACCGGAAGCTGTCGCGCGTGCCGTAACTCGCGCCCGTGCCGCGCACATCGATCACAACCACTGCGTAGCCGCGCGGCACGAAGAAATCCCTGAACTTGCCGGTGTTGGGATTGTTTTCGCCCGTGGCTCCCTCGCGCAGTTTGAATCGACGGTAATAGGGCGTGAAGAACAGGATCGTAGGAAACTGCGATGCCGGCGCGCTCGCGTCGATCGGCCGGGGCAAATAGATATCGATTGCCAGGCGGCATCCGTCACGCATGGTCAAATAAAGCGATTGCGGCTTATCCGGTAGACACCACTGAACCGGGCGATCTTCCAGATAACGCTTCGGCTGTACCACCCAGGCCGCATCCACCATTTCTGTATTCAGCATTTGTCTCCCCCGTTTGCCCTCGGCCAAGGTTCACGTCGAACTTGTCGACTCATGTTGGTTTCGTCGGGCACGCTGAGTATTGGTGATCACAATCTATGTGTCAAATGCGAATCCTGTCGTTTATCATGCGCTTTTCGCATACTCAAATTCGGAGAGACGATGCCCAGTCAACGCGGCCTGGAAGCCCTGCGCGCTTTCGTACAGGGCGGCAGCATTTCCGCCGCGGCGGAAAAAATGTCGAGGACGCAACCGCAGGTCGGGCGCTTGCTGACAGCGCTGGAGCGCGAACTCGGCTTCCTGTTGTTCACGCGTCGCGGCCAGCGCTTGACCTTGACCGAGCAGGGCCTGGCTTTCTATCGCCAAGCCGAGCGCACACTGGAAAGCCACGACGCGTTGGGCCGGTTCGCCGCTCAAATCCGCCGTTCCCGGAGCAACCATGTCAGCATCCTGATTGCGCCGTACGTCACCGAGGTTCTGATCGGCGGTACGCTCGCCGTCATGGCGCGCGAATCCCCTACTTTTTCCGCGACCTTGCAAACCCGCGTGCGACGAGATATCGAACAGTGGGTGGGCGACGAAAACTTCGACCTGGCGCTGACGGTGTTACCGCTGCTCCATCCCGCGTTCGAGACTGAAGAGTTCCTGCGCATCGACGCGGTGGCCGTGATGCATAAGGATCATCCTCTGGCGAAGCATGCAGTCATCGAATTGGAGCACTTGTTCGATATCGAGTTGATCGTCGCGCATTCCAGGTCGATCATTCGACAGCAGATCGATGAATTGTTCAGCAACGCCGGCGTCGAGCCGAATATACGTTTCGAAGCGACGAACGGCTTGGTCGGCTGTCAATTAGCGGCACACGGGCTGGGTATTACGATCGCCGACCCTTTTGTTGCCCAGTCCGCCAGTCGTGAGAACCTGGTGATCCGGCGTTTTCGTCCCGCGCTGCAACTGCGCTATGGCCTCGTCTTCCCGATCAGGCAGCCCCGCTCGGATACGGTGCAGCGACTGGCATCGCTGATAAAAACGCATGCAGCCGAGCAAGCACGGCGGATCGAAAAACAGCTAACCGAACTCCAATGGCTTGAGGGACATATCCATCAATGAGTTTGACCCGAGAGTTTGAGCTGGGCTTGCGTCACCGCGAACGCGTTGCGATTGCGCCAGGCGAAGCTTTGCAGCGAAACTTTGAAGCGCGGTCCTGCTTGCACCACTTAACCTTTATCAACCGGAGATACGCAAGATGATCAATACACGCACCGCTCTCATGCTTTCCCAATACAAAGCGTGGGCGGATCGACTGATGTTCGACGCTGTGGCAAAGCTTCCCGAGGTCGAATGGGATAGACCGCGACAGACGCTGTTCAAGACGATAGTCGGCACCCTCAACCACAATTACGTGGTCGATCGCATCTGGCAAGCGCATCTCGAGGGGCGTGAGCATGGTTTCAACGCGCGCAACCTTGTGCTTCATCCGAAACTGTCCGATCTGTGGCAAGCGCAGCAGACCATGAACGACTGGGTCATCGACTGGAGCGCCAAGCAATCCGACCTTACGCTGGACGAGGCCGTGCCGTTCAAATTCATTTCGGGTGAGCAAGCGGTCATGTCGCGCGGCGCAATATTCCTGCATATGGTCAATCATGCAAGCTATCACCGAGGCTGGGTCGCCGAGATGTTTTTCCAGGTACCGGCCAAGCCGCCGACGACCGATCTCCCCGTCTTCATGGGGACTCTGGACAATCCGGTGCGCTAGACGACGCTCGCTGCGCTTGGACAGACATTACGCTTGCAGCGCGCCACGTTCGCCCTTACGGCTCAGTGGACATGGTCAGCTCGCGAAGACTGTCCGCGTCGGCGTGCGCGCTTTCCAGTTGAACCAGGCTGGCCTGGCGAGCGCCGAGCGGATCGCGGCTCTGAATCGCAGTCAGGATGGCCTTGTGACGAGGCAGTGACAGTGCGTGCGCATTGGGATCGCTGGGATCGCTGTTTATCAACTTGATCGACTCCGACAGCGCGAGCGACATCATGTTGCCGATATAAGCGAGCAGATCGTTATGCGTTGCGGCCATGATCTCGCGATGGAATTGCAGGTTCGGCTCCAGCAGCGCCTCGGGTGTCGAGGCGCTTTCCATTTCCCGATACGCCGTCTCGATGCGGCGCACCTCGTCGTCCGTCGCCAAACTCGCTGCGAGTGCCGCCGCCGCAGGTTCGATGATGCGGCGTACCGTGAGCACCGACCGGAAAAAATCGTGTTCCGGGATATGGCTCATGGTCCAGTAGAGGACATCGGGATCGAGCATATGCCAGTCGACGCGCGGGCGCACGATGCTGCCAACCCGCGGCTTGGAGATGACCAGCCCTTTCGCGACCAGCACGCGCGTCGCTTCCCGCAACACGGGACGGCTCACGCCGTAGCTTGCGCATAAACCCGCCTCAGCAGGAAGCCGTTCGCCCGGCGCTAACTTGCCGCTGACGATGTCGACACCAAGATCCTGCACGATGCGGCTGTGCATACTCTTGCCTTGATGCGGATGGCGATAGTTCATTATTCGCGGGCAATTGACGGGGTAACTTGATCTATATTGTATGACTATATCGACCGAGCTTACAGTGCAAAATGCCGCGAGGTTTGAGCCTTAGTCGTTCTCGTCCACGTAATGCCCCAACTTGGCTCGTTTGGTGAGCACATAGCGTTCGTTTTCTTCGCGCATCGGGATAACAAGTGCAACCCGTTCGCACACCGGGATGCCATGTTTGGCCAGGGTGCCGAACTTCGCTGGATTGTTGCTCATCAGCCGCACCGAGGTGACCTTCAGCATGCGCAAGATCGCCGCCACTGAATCGTATTCGCGCGAATCGTCCGGCAGGCCCAGGTCGAGATTGGCTTCCACCGTGTCGCGGCCTTGCTCTTGAAGCGCGTAGGCGAGGATCTTGTTGCTCAACCCTATGCCGCGCCCCTCATGGCCACGCAAGTACAGCAGTACACCGCGACCTTCCGCGGCGATGTAACGTAGCGCGAGATCCAACTGTTCTCCGCAGTCGCAACGGTACGAACCGAGCACATCCCCGGTCAGGCATTCGGAGTGCAAACGGGTGAGGACCGACTTGTGGTCCGCAACATCGCCCATTACCAGCGCGAGATGCTCAGCGCCGCCGTCGACCACGCGGAACACATGAGCCGTGAATGACCCATATTTTGTGGGCAACGTGGCAACAGCTTGCAGCACGACGCACTCGCCGGTGGGTTTGCCGTCCTCATTCGACGGATCGCAAGACGTAGTCATATTTATAAGCAGATTCCCGCTCAAGACGGGATTAAAAGTGTTGGTGGAGTGCTTCGATCACTATAGAGCAAATTTGCCAACCGCACCGCCCGGGCCCACGCTCAAAGCGGGGACTGCGCCACAAAGCGCAGCACATAGCTCTGAAACGCCTGGACGGCGACCGCGCGCTCGTGCCGGCGATATGCCATCGCGACTTCGGAGGGGACCGGTTTACCGGTGATGGGCCGAAATTCGACGCCCGGCAAGGTCACGCACAAGGCCAGCGTGCGGGGCACGATGGCCACGTCGCCGCCCAATGAAACGTGCGCGAGCACCGCCGACAACGGCCCGGGGCGAGCCGTGATGGTCGGTACAAAGCGACCGCGGCGAGCCACTTCGAAGGTCCCAAACTCCTGCTCCGGCACCACAAACGTCTGATCGCGCAGTTGCGATGGCGACACTTCGTGCAACGCGGCGAGCTTTGAATCGGCGGGTATCGCAACGATGAACGTGTCGTGATAGACCGTGGTGGCTCGAATGTTCTCCGGGTAGTGCATCGGTGGGCGCAAGTAGGCAACGTCCAACTGGCCGTCGGTCAGCATCGATGTGATGCGCTCCATCGCAACCTCGTGGATGGCGATTTCAACGCGCGGATGGCTCTTTTTGAAGCCTCGGATCGTATCCTGAAGCACTCCGGCGTACGCCGCCGACGAAACAAAGCCCACCTCGATCCTGCCCAGTTCGCCGCGTTCGGCCAGCACGGCCAGCTCTTCGCCACGAGACAAATGTTCGAACGCCGTGAGCACCTCGGCGAGATAGGCGCTTCCCGCCGCCGTCAGTGCGACCGTACGCTTGCTCCGAAGGAACAGGCGTACACCGAGAAGCTGCTCCGCTTGCTGGATCAATTTGGTCAACGACGGCGCCGCAATGCCCAATTCCTCGGCAGCCCGCGAGAAATGCAGGTGCTTGGCGACGCTGATGAAACAGCGCATGTGACGAAGTTCTAGCGTCGGCATGGAATTGACAAAAAAGCTAATTATTTAGTGATTTTATGTCAATGACGGACATATAGGTGGACGTTATCATGGTTAACCTGAATATGGGCTGGAGATAAGCATGCAAAACGAGACGCCGATCGAACAGACGCCTCATACCGGGGCCGAAGCCGACACGCGAACGGATCGCGGTGCGGCCGATCATGACGTCCAGGCGCCGACGCCGTTGATGCCGTCGCCGATTAGCCCGATTAGCCCGCTGAGTCCGATGACCCTGCTGAGCCGCGGCGCCGCAAACTTTGTCCTGGCGACGGCATCAGCCACCTGCGCACTGATCGTGCTCGACACGAACGTCGTCGCCGTTTCGCTACCTTCGATCGCACGTTCGTTTCATGCCAGCTTTGCCGACGTCGAATGGGTGGTGAGCGCCTACATGGTGGCGTTTGCGTCCTGCCTGCTGCCGGCCGGTGGCCTGGCCGATCGGCTCGGTCGCAAGAAAATGTTGCTGCTCGGGCTCGCCGTGTTCTTTCTGGCTTCGCTGGGCTGTGCTATCGCACCATCCGTATGGTTCTTGAATGTGTCGCGTGCGGTGAAAGGCGTGGGTGCGGCAATGCTGCTCACCTCCGCGCTTGCCGTTATCGCCAACACCTTCCATGAGGGTGCGCCGCGCGCTCGTGCCTGGGCGATCTGGGGCATGTGCATGGGCGTCGCCACCACGATTGCGCCTCTGGTAGGCGGCGTCATCACGCAATGGCTGGGCTGGAGGTGGATCTTCCTGCTGAACCTGCCCGTTTGTACTGCGCTGGCCGTATCCGTGCATTACTCGATACGCGAGTCTCGCAATCCGCATGCGGGACCGATCGATGCGGCCGGCAGTACCTTGTTTGGACTCGCGCTCGCACTCGGCATTTGGGCGTTGATCGGTACGCAATCGGACGGTTGGACCAGTTGGGCGACGGCGGCGCGATTCACCGGCAGTGTGGTTCTGTTGATCTCGTTCGTGTCGTTGGAGCGCGTTCGCGAGCACGGCATGATCGACTTGTCGTTATTCAAGCAGCGCCGTTTCGTGGCCGCCGTGCTGGCGATGTTCGGCTACGCATCGTGTGCGCAGGTCATGATGACGTTCTTGCCGCTTTATTTGCAAAACGCGTTCGGGTTCTCCGCCATCGCCGCCGGCGTCGGCATGCTGCCCTTCGCCATCTGCATGATCCTGGGGCCGCGTCTGGGCGCAGTGCTGTCGCAGCGTTTCTCCAGCACTGCGCTGCTGGTGTTCGGACTTGGATTGATTGCGGCCGGCAATCTGTTGACGGCGTTGGTGGCGCAGGATGCGCGCTTTGTCCTGATCGCGCTCGCGACTTGCGTAACAGGGCTGGGTGCCGGCGTGCTCAATGGCGATACACAAAAGGCCATCATGGCGTGCGTGCCTGCGCACCGCACCGGGATGGCCTCGGGCATCAGCACGACGACCCGCTTTACTGCAATCGTGATGTCAGTCGGCGTGCTTGGCGCCGCGCTTGCCGCGCGTACCCGCACTACCCTTGCGCCCAGTTTGCTCTCCATTCCGGGTGCGCATGAACATGTCGGCCCCGATTTCATGTCCAGGGTCCTGGCGGGCGACGCGGCACAAGCGGTGAGCAGCATTCCGCAGGATCTGCGCGTTGCGATCCTGGCGGTAGCTCGCGAAAGTTTCGCCAGCGGTTTCGCGTCGGCGCTGTGTATCGCGGGGATAGTCGCTGCGTGCGCTGCGTTTGGCGTGTGGATGCTTGCCGGCCGTGTTTATGGTCGCGCGAGCACCGCAACACAAGTGGCCGGGCAGCCCCCGGCGGCTTGACGAGTTCAGAACGGCACGTCGCCTTCGATGGTCGTGCGAAAGAGCTTGCGGCGCAAATGGTCCGGGCAGCCGCTGGCCAGATGCTGCACCGACCGGTTGTCCCAGAACACCAGGTCGTGCTCGCGCCACACGTGGCGATAGATGTTGGCCGGGCGCGCAACATGTTCGAATAGTGCATCGAGCAGCGCACGGCTTTCGTCTTCGGGGATGTCGAGGATGCGCGTGGTGAAATGCTCGCTGACGAACAGCGCTTTTCGGCCTGTCTCTGGATGAGTGCGTATCACCGGATGGATGACCGGCTTCACCTCGGCGACTTGCTCAGCGGTCAGGTTCGGCCGCCACGGGCTGCGTCGTTGCAGTTCCGCATATTTCGCCAGATAGGTATGTTCGGCGCGGCGACCTGCGACGGCACGACGCAAATCTGCGGGCAAGGTATCCCAGAGCAGATGCATGTTGGAGAACAGCGTGTCGCCGCCTTCAGACGGCAATTCCTGCGCGTGCAGCAGCGACCCCAAGCTCGGCGTTTCCTTGTATGAAAGGTCCGAATGCCAGAAATGCCCTGCATCGCCCAAGCCTAACGGCTGCCCGTTTTCCTTGATGTTCGACACGACCAGAACTTCCGGATGCCCGGCGAGCTGAAACTGCCTGAGCACGTGGATCTGGAGCGGGCCGAAGCGGCGGCTGAACGCCACATGCTCTTCGGGCGTGATGCGTTGATCCCGGAACACCAGCACGTGGTGCTCGAGGTGAGCGCGATGTAGCCGCGCGAGATCGCTGTCGGAGAGTGGGCGCGACAAGTCCAGCCCTACCACCTCGGCGCCTAACGGCGCGTCGAACGCGCGGATCTCAAGCGTATTCGTCGAAGCTTGTTTAACTGAGGAGCGGCCTGAGTCCAGGGTCGGCCTGGTCAAAACGGTTGATTGGTTCATACGCTGTACTGCCCTGCCCGATTGCGGAATCGATAAGGGTAGCTAGGTGCGATTCGTCAGGCAACCAAGAAAATCCGCTATCGATAGATCGATACGGAAAATAGCCGGTCCGCAGGATCAGACTGAAGCAGGCGCCGCAACAAACGGTCTTGAAGCGCCGCGAATGCAGCAGAACCGAGTGCACGCCGTCGCGGTATGCGGGCCGGTCCACCTCATACTTAGCCGTTACGTTCCGAGGTCACGCTTTGAAGTAGCGATTTTCCGGCCGTGGTAGCCCGAGGTTCTCACGCAGCGTAGCGCCTTCGTATTCGCGCCTGAATATCCCACGCCGCTGTAGCTCAGGCACGACCTTGTCGACGAAATCGTCGAGGCCGCCCGGTAGATACGGGAACATGACGTTAAAGCCGTCGCACGCCTCGCCGACCAGCCATGCCTGCATCTCGTCGGCAATCGTCTCAGGCGTCCCGACCAACTGGAAGCCCGAGAACCCACCGACGCGCTGGGCAAGTTGGCGGATCGTCAAATTCCCCTCTTGCGCCATATCGAGCATGCGTTGCCGCGTGCTCTTGCTGGCGTTGGTCTCGGGAATTTCGGGTAGCGGACCATCGGGATCGAAGCTCGAAACGTCATGCCCCAGCGCGATCGAAAGCGACGCGATGCCGCTATCGTAATGCACGAAGCTGTCGAGCAAGGCGCGCTTTTCCCGCGCTTCTTCAAGTGTGTCGCCCACCACCACGAACGCACCCGGCAAAATCTTGAGATGGTCTCGGTGACGGCCCACCGCCTCCATCCGACCTTTCACATCGGCATAAAAGCGTTGACCGTCGGCCAGCGTGCGCTGCATGGTGAACACGGCATCCGCCGTTTCCGCTGCGAGCTGTCGCCCGGCTTCCGATGAACCCGCCTGTACGACGACGGGCCAGCCCTGAACCGGACGCGCGATGTTCAGAGGTCCACGCACCGACAAATGTTCGCCCTTGTGGTCGAGTACGTGCATTTTCTCCGGATCGACAAAGATCCCGCTCTCGACATCGCGCACGAAGGCATCGTCCGAAAAACTATCCCAAAGGCCGGTGACCACGTCGAAGAACTCGCGGCCGCGATGATAGCGTTCGCCATGCTCGACGTGCTCGTCTAATCCGAAATTCAATGCGGCGTCCGGATTTGACGTCGTCACCAAATTCCAACCTGCGCGCCCGCCACTGATGTGATCCAGCGAGGCAAATCGGCGTGCCAGGTGGTAAGGCTCCTCGAACGTAGTGGAACCGGTGCCGATCAATCCCAGGTGTTCCGTGACGGCGGCCAGCGCCGACAATAATGTCAGCGGCTCGAAAGACGTCACCGTGTGGCTGCGCTTCAGCGCGTCGACCGGCATGTTGAGTACAGCGAGGTGGTCAGCCATGAAGAAGGCGTCGAACCGGCCGCGTTCGAGCGTCTGCGCAAAGCGCTTGAGGTGCGCAAAGTTGAAGTTGGCGTCCGGGTAGGCGCCCGGATAGCGCCACGCGCCAGTATGCAGACTGACGGGGCGCATAAAGGCGCCGAGGCGAAGTTGGCGTGCTTTAGTCATGGCGTTGTGCTGGATGGCGTGCGTGTTGAGCGAAACTCGGAACAAAACTCACGATACGCCGATTTCCGCCGACGAGCAGAGTAACAAAACCGATTCGGAATCGTTATCCACAAGCGCACTTACGTACCGAAGATCTCAATGCGCGCGCCCTTAGCTTTCGTGCGTGTCATGCGTCGCGCAGTGGCTAGCTCGCGCGGCGCTGCCAATCAACGCATCGATCATTTTCTTGCCCCTAGGCCAGGGACCATATCCCGCCGCCGCATTGACGTGTCCCGCGCGACCGAGGTTGATAAATGTACTGCCCCACCGACGTGCCAAATCCTGAGCACCCTCCAGCGTGAACCAGGGGTCGTCCTCGCTCGCGGCAACAATGGACGGCATCGTCAGGCTATGGTCGAAAGTCGCGATATCGAGGTCGAAGCGTTGCGGATTTGCCGGTGCGACGAATAACGCTCCCGCCACCGAGTTGCCTACCGAGTTGTCCATGGAGTTGGCTATTGACCGCAGTGCCTCAACTGCCGCAAGACAGCCAAAGCTGTGCGCCACCAGGAATACGGGGAAGCCCGGCTGCTCGAACGAGCACGCAAGCGAGCGCTCGACAGCACGAGACCACGCCGCGAGATCAGGCTGATCCCAGCGATGCTGCTGCACTCTTACACTACGAGGAAATTGGCGCTCGATCCATGTCTGCCAGTGCTCGGGGCCACTGCCGTTGAGCCCGGGCACAGTGATCACGCGGGGCAACCATCCGTTTTGCCTTGCTGACATCGTTCTATTCCATTTCTGCGAACCATGCTTGCAATTGTCGATCCAGGCTACCGCCTTTGGAACCAATCTTTCGTTCTTTGCTTATGGAGACCGCCTGCACATGACGCTCAGGTTCTCGAACTGGATAGACGACGGTGCCGCACAACGTATGCAATGCGCGGCCGATGAGGCAACAGGTGTCAGAACGTCTCGTTGTAAGGCCGCAGATCGAGTTCCTGCGACCACGCGCTGCGCGGTTGCTTATGCACATGCCAATACGCTTCGGCGATGGCCGCGGGATCCAATAACCCGTCAGCGCCACGTTCTGCCACGCGTTGCGGGGACGCTAAGCGCAGCCGCTCGCCGTCGATGCCGCCATCGATGATCACATGAGCAACGTGCACGCCTTGCGGTCCAAATTCACGCGCGAAGCTCTGACTCAACGAGCGCAGCGCGGCCTTGGCAGCCGCAAACGCTGCGTACGGCGGACGGCCGCGCAGCGACGCTGTCGCACCGGTGAACAGCAAGGTGCCCCCGCCATTCGCCAATAAGGACATCAGCGCCTGTTTGCCGAACACGAAACCGCCAAGCGTACTGGTGCGCCACGCTTGTTCGAATTGATCGGCGCTCAGCTCCAGCGTTGGCGCGCGGGTGCCGCTTGCCGCATTGAATATCGCCACGCGCAGCACGCCTAGTTCGGCAACGCGCAAGGCCAACCCCGCAACGGCGTGCTCATCGCTGACGTCGCCCGGCAATGCGAGCGCCTCGCCACCCGCCGCACGAATTTCCTCGACGATGGCCGCGAGTCGATCAGCGCTGCGTCCTGTCACCGCAACCAGAAAACCCCCTTCGGCAAAACGGCGCGCCAATGCGGCGCCCAGGCCGGCGCTGGCGCCAACGCCCGCTATCCAGGCTATTTCACGTGCTTGTGTATTGAGTTCGGTCGTCATCGTCGTCATCCTCGTAGTCTGCATGGAGCGCCGTGCGCCGGCTCTTCAGAGCGTTGCTTAGTTCGCCGGTCAGTTTGTTGCTCAGTTCGCTGACTCAGTTCGTTGGCAGCGCACCCTGCCGACTGCCCAGCGCGCGCGGCGACGCGATCGGTGCACCGGTGGGCGCATAGTCTTCCGCATCGATATCGTATCCCGAAGGCTCCCATCGCAACAGCAGCAACGCCGTGAGCGAAATCAACGGCGCCGCCGCGATTACCCAGAACACTTTAGTACCAAGCGCCGCCGCTAACACCGGAAACAGGAACAGCGAGACCGTCGACGAGGTACGCACCAGCGTCTGGTTGAAGCCTACACCAACGCCTCGCAGCGAGGTCGGATAGCTCAGCGCCGCATAAGTCATCGTATGCGAACCGGGCCCGAAACCCTGCGCAAACAGATAGAGGGCCAGCAGCAAGATCGCCCCGACGATCAGCGCCGTGCCACTCGGCCGGCCGATCAGCGCAAGGCCGACCAAGGCGACGAGTTGCAGCGACACGCCCAGTGTGGTCATTTTCCATGCGCCTATGGTCGGCGCGGTGCGAACGCCGATCAACCCGCCGACAAACGCAAACGCGAGATTCAACACCAGCGCCGCAACGATCGTCGTCAACGGGCCTTGCTGCAGAAAACTGCTGAGTATGACCGGCAAGCCGAACACGATCGCGTTGTAGCCGAACGACGAGGCGCAGCCAAGCACCAGCGCGAGGATGGTCCGGCTGCGGTAGGTCGTACTGAACAAGGCCTTGAAACTGCGTAACGATGCTTTGTGCGGTATGCCGACCGATCGGCCGTAAATGTCAGTATCGGTGTTGCGCTCCACCACGACGTCGAGCCCGTACGATCGCTTGAGGATACGTGCCGCGCCATCGAGATCGCCCTGATTCGCCGCCCACACCGGCGATTCGCTGATGTAGCGGCTGCGCACCGCAATGATCAGCAAGGCAGGTACGGCGCCGAACGCCAGCGTGACACGCCAAAGCCAGCTCAGATCCGCGGCCGGCAAGACCGCATAAAGCCCAAGGATCAGCAGATAGCAGCCACTGGTCGCGGCATACCAGGCAGGGCACCACGCTGCGACGCTGGCGGCCTTGTTGCCCTTGCCGCTGCGACGCGAGAACTCGGCGAGAAACGCCATCGCTACCGGAAGGTCCAGCCCCACCCCGAAACCCATCATGAAACGCGCCGCGCCGAGCACCCAGGCGTTGGGCGCCAGGCCGGCCGCAATGGCCGCGACCACGAAAAACAACATGTCAGCCATAAATACGCGATAGCGGCCGATCTTATCGGTCAGGTATCCGCCGAACAAGGCTCCGATCACGGCACCAAACGCGATGGCCGACGACACCAACCCGGTTTCCACCGGCGTAAGCGAGAACTGCCGGGCGATATCCTTGATGCCGTAGGCTAGCGAGGTCAAGTCGTAAGCATCGAGGAACACGCCGCCCAGCGCGATCGCAATCACGATCCTGGCGTTGCTGCCGATCGCGGCACCACGGTCCACCAGCCTGGAGACGTCTTGGGCCAGGCGTATGACGATCGGCTCGTTGGTGACGTCCTGACTTTCTGGCTCCTGGGTTTCTGGCTCCTGTACAGAGGATTCCTCGAGCTGCGGGGATTCGAGCTGCGGCGGTTCGGGCGACTGGGATTCGTCGGGCGGAGGGGGGAATGTAGTGGACATCGATGCGCGAGGTAAATTGATCAACGGTGGATGATACGGATGGCGGGACGCAAAGCCAAACCAATAAAAAGTTGTGTGCAAATAACCGCTTATCAATCCGCGGCGGCAAAACCGGATTTCTCCGGCATGGCGGCATGGAGTCCGCCTCAGGCCCCAAGGCTAAGGCGCTGCCCTCGAGGCATTATTTTCGCGGCTTGTACTATATCCGAACGTTATAATCTCGCAAAATGACAATAGCTGCAGCATGACGCGAAAATACCCCAGCTAAACCCGCCGCGCTAAACGATTCAATTAAACATTCATTAAAACAGCCCCATAAACACCCCTGAAATACCCCATAAACACCCCTTAAATACTCATGAAAATATACGGCAGACGCAGTTCGATCAATCTTCAGAAGGTCACGTGGTGCCTGGCCGAACTCGGGCTGATCGAAGGCCGCGACTATCAGCGTATCGACGCCGGCCTCGACTTCGGCGTCAACAACACGCCCGAATATCTGAAGCTCAATTTCAATGGCCTGGTGCCTACGCTGGTTGAAAACGATACCGAAAACGATTTCGTGCTCTGGGAATCCAATACCATCGTTCGCTATATCGCCTCCACCCGAGGCGACGGCATTTTGCTGCCAGCCGACCCGAAAGGCCGGGCCGACTGCGAGCGGTGGATGGACTGGCAATTGGCGACCCTGTGGGCGACATTGCGCGTGACCTTCCTCGGCTTGACCCGGACCCCGGAGCCGCAGCGCAATTACGAGGCCATCAAGAAATCTCACCAGGAGGCGTCGCG
>Ga0302220_10000352_pt1 | contig 40114 bp, 28 predicted proteins | sample II_Palsa_E1_3_FD_194572 | JGI IMG/M metagenome (GOLD analysis project Ga0302220, IMG submission 194572) | Peat permafrost microbial communities from Stordalen Mire near Abisko, Sweden - II_Palsa_E1_3 | ecosystem: Environmental > Terrestrial > Soil > Palsa > Peat permafrost | place: Sweden...
AAACGTATCGCCAGGCTTGGGATCGGCATTGGCATCGGCTTGGCCGAACCTTGAAGCGTGGTTTGCTGCCCCGCAAAACATAGTCATTATTCTTCAGCTTGGCAATGATTCCGTGCGTGCGCCACGCGCGTGGCCGTTAAGTCCAGAAACGCTAGATAGGGAAACTGGTTGTCGACAGGATTTCCTTAAGGACCATGAACGTCCTGACCTGGCGCACACCGGGCAAGTACAACAACTGTTCGGCATGCAGGCGGTTAAAGCTCTCGCTGTCGCGCGTGCGTACCAGCATGAAGCAGTCGAATTCCCCCGTCACAATGTGGCATTCCATGCAGCCCGAGACCTTTTGCGCGGCTTTTTCGAACGCGGCGAACGACTCCGGCGTCGAGCGATCCAGCACCACGCCGATGATCATCAACATGCCCGCGTTGAGCTTCTTCGGCTCCAGCAACGCTACGATTCCCCGGATCAGCCCCGCTTGTTTAAGCCGTTCTACGCGGCGTAAACACGCTGGCGCGCTCAGGTTCACCTTGGCCGCAAGCGCAACATTTGATATAGACGCGTCGCGCTGAAGCAGCCTGAGGATTGCGCGGTCGACGCGGTCCAGCTCGGTGCCCGATTGATCGGTCACACGCGAGCCGGCACGAACTTTTGTTGTGCTCATCGCTATTTCTCCACACATTAATTACGCCGACCAGACATTCTCTCAGTGAGAATTAAATAAACGACAATTTATTCGCAACCCTGATTCCGGCAAAGTTTTTTACCATACTTCTCATCGACGCAAATTAATGCGACGACTTCGCTGATCACCGGAGCGACACATGAACCTCAAGAAATTTCCCCGTCACGCGCTCACATTCGGGCCGACGCCGATCCAGCCGCTCGCACGGCTGTCAGCCCATCTTGGCGGCAAGGTCGAGCTCTATGCCAAGCGCGAAGACTGCAACAGCGGCCTCGCATTCGGCGGCAATAAAACCCGCAAGCTTGAATACCTGATCCCCGAAGCGATCGCACAAGGCTGCGACACGCTGGTCTCCATCGGTGGGATTCAGTCGAACCAGACGCGTCAGGTCGCAGCTGTTGCCGCGCATCTCGGCATGAAATGCGTACTGGTGCAGGAAAACTGGGTGAATTATTCGGACGCGGTGTATGACCGCGTTGGCAACATCCAGATGTCGCGGATTATGGGTGCCGATGTCCGCCTGGTTGCCGATGGTTTCGACATCGGCTTTCGCAAGAGTTGGGAGGACGCGTTGGAAAGCGTGCGACAGGCGGGCGGCAAGCCTTACGCGATTCCGGCTGGGTGTTCGGACCATCCGCTAGGTGGCCTGGGCTTCGTGGGTTTTGCGGAAGAAGTGCGCCAGCAGGAAGCGGAGCTGGGTTTCAAGTTCGACTACATCGTGGTTTGCTCAGTCACGGGCAGCACGCAGGCCGGCATGGTCGTGGGTTTTGCAGCGGACGGACGCGCGGATCGGGTGATTGGTATCGATGCATCGGCGAAGCCTGAAAAGACCCGTGAGCAGATTCACCGGATCGCGCGGCACACGGCTGAGCAAGTAGAGCTGGGACGTGACATCACGTTGAACGATATCGTACTGGACGAACGATATGGCGGTCCCGAATACGGCTTGCCGAACGAAGGCACGCTTGAGGCCATCCGCCTGTGCGCGAAGCTGGAAGGTGTGTTGACCGACCCCGTGTACGAAGGCAAGTCCATGCACGGCATGATCGATAAAGTCAAACGCGGTGAGTTCCCGGAAGGATCGAAGGTGCTGTATGCGCATCTTGGCGGCGTGCCGGCGTTGAACGCTTATAGCTTCCTGTTCCGCGAAGGTTGATCGGGTGGTGTTTCAGGGCAAGCGTTCAGGGCAAGGTCTTGTATTGACGCAGTGTTTCGGCCACAACGCCCCTGAACCATCGGTGCCCGGCGTCGTTGTGATGCCGGGCGTGCCAGAACTGCTGGACGGTCAGATCGGGTAGTTTGATCGGCAGTGGAAAGACATCCACATCCGCTAGCCGCGAGAACAGGTCGGCGAGTTCGTCCGGTACCGCAGCAATGAAATCCGAGGTCGCGACCAGACTTGGAACAGCCAGCAGATACGGCACGTCGACCCCTACGTTCAGCCGCGCGCCAAGGCGTCGCAATTCTTTCTCGAGCAATTGATTCGTGAGCGCCAGCGTACCCGCGACCACATGTTTCCTGGCGATGAACTCCTCCAGCGTCATGCTGACCTTCTTGCGCTTGGTCCCGCCTTTAACAATGCCGACCAGCGACCGGTGAAAGAGCGGTTGCTGATGAAGATTGTCCCCAAGCTTGCCTAAGTAGCCGATTGCCAGATCAATCGCGCCGTCTTGCAGCGCGCTCGCCAATTCCAGCGACGGCAATTGAATCGGTCTCAACGAAGCCAGCGGGGCGCGCTCACGAAGAGCCGCCAGAAGCCGCGGTAGCAGGACGATCACCCCCATGTCGCTTAGACAGACGGAAAACGTCCGTGTGGTCGTGGTTGCGTCAAAAGACTTCGCACTCCATATCTCCTGCTGGATCACAGCCAGCGCATGCGTCACGCCTTCAATGAGGCGTTCACCGACCGGCGTGGGCGCCATGACGGAGCCCGCCCGCACGAACAGGTCGTCCTGAAACAGCACGCGCAATTTCCCCAATGCATGGCTGACCGCCGGTTGCGTCAGGCCCAGCCGGTCGGCCGCACGCGACACACTTCGCTCATCTGCCAGCGCTTGCAGGACGTAAAGAAAATTCAGGTCAGGCTGCTGCATCTATGCACCCAATTCATTATGGATATGAAATTCATTGTATAGATTTATACAACATTAACGTTTAACGTCGCATCCATTGCTGGAAATTAAAAAACAGGAGACGTAATTGGTGGACTGCGACGTAGTTATCGTGGGCGGCGGCCCTGTGGGATTGTTCCTTGCGGCCGAACTGGGCCAGAGAGGAATCAGCGTCGAAGTATTCGATGCAAAGGCCGGTACCAGCACGCATCCTGCGGCGAACGCCAACAGCGCACGCACGATGGAGCATTTTCGCCGCATCGGTATTTCTTCCATCATCCGCGCAATGGGATTGCCGCCCGACTATGCGCCGGACGTTGCTTACTTCACGTCGATGGTGGGCCATGAACTCGCACGGCTTCATCAACCGGCGTCGCAGGATGCCGTGGAATGGGCCAAGGCGCACTCGTTCACATGGGCGACGCCCGAGCCGCCGCATCGCTGTTCCCAGCTATACGTCGAACCTGTCCTGCTTCAGGCCGCACGGCGCAACGCAACCTGCCGCGTGCATTTCGATGCACGTGTGGTGGACATTTCCCAGAACGATGACGGGGTCACGGCGACCGTAGAGCTGGACGCAACGCCTGCCCGTGCCGCTGAAACGCGCTTGTTCAAAGCACGTTACCTGATTGGTTGCGATGGTCCGCGCAGTTTTGTACGCAAGTCGCTCGGCGTGCGTTATGACGGCGTGGCCGGCGAGAAACGCGAATTCATGGGGGGTCAGATGGATGCCGTCTACTTCTATGCACCGGATATCTATCGGGTCAGCCCGCACGCGCCTGCCTGGCAGTACTGGACCTTTAGCGCCAGTCAACGCGCGTTGATCATTGCTGTGGACGGCAAGGGTCATTTCATCATGAACGTGCAAATGCGTGATGGAGAAGTACCCGATGAAGACAGCGTCAGGCGGCGCATCAGCGAGGCTATCGGTGCGGATATTACGTTCGAGATCAAGAGCAGTTCGACGTGGACAGCTGGTTTTACCCTGGTCGCCGAGCGCTTTTCCGTCGGGCGTGTGTTTCTCGCCGGCGATGCCGCGCACCTGTTCACGCCCACTGGCGGACTCGGTTACAACACCGGCATTGAGGATGCGGCAAACCTCGCGTGGAAGCTCGAAGCGATGGTCAAGGGCTGGTCGGGTCACGCGTTGGGCGTGAGCTATGAAGCAGAACGTCGGCCCGCTGCGCTGAGAAACACGGCATTCGCGAGAGGTTTCGCCGACGGCATCGGGCATGTTCAGGTCCCGCACGAGGCCTATGCGCCCGGGGCCGCAGGCGATGCGGCGCGTGCTGCAGTCGGGGACTACCTGGCGTTTCATGCAACGACCGAGTTCGTTATCCCCGGCGTCCATCTCGGGACACGGTATGAGTCGTCGCCCTTGATCTCGGCTGAGACAGGGTCGGCGCCCCCCGATTCCGCCAACCTGTACGTGCCTTCTGCCAGAGCCGGCCATCGTGCGCCGCATGCGTGGCTGGCGGGCGGCAACTCGCTATATGACCTCTTAGGGCCGGGCTTCACATTGCTTTGCACCGCGCCTGACGGCATCGATGTCACATGCCACGATGCTGTTCGACGCGCGGCAGCATCGCTACCGCAGCTTGCGATTGTCCAGGTCGTTGAGCGCGCGGTCGCCGACCTCTATAAAGCGGCGTTTGTTCTGATTCGACCGGACCAGCATGTCGCGTGGCGCGGTGACGCGCTTGATAGCGAATTCGAAGCCGCAGTACTCAGGACTACGGGACATGTGCCTGAACGTATCGGCTCATCGACGGCAGTCCGTTGTTCTTAGGATGCCTGATCTTAGTCGTTCCCCCGTATTTATTCGATGAACCGGGCAACGCAAGGCTCTGACCACCAGAGCTTGCAGAAAAAGACGGAAATAGTTTCGCACTAAAGCGAACGAATCCTTTGGAGACAGGAAATGCACGCGCAAGCAGTCACGCCTCATAGCATCATGGACGGGACGAAGACATCGTCTCTACAGATCCTCACGCTGATCCTTTGTTTTCTGGTGGTGGCAGCGGATGGATTCGACGTTGCATCGGTGGGTTATGTCGCCCCTTTGCTAAAGACCGAATGGTCGTTGAGCCCGGCGCAACTCGGTCCGATATTTGGCGCGGGACTATTGGGTCTCACAGTCGGCAGCTTCATGTTTGGGCCGCTGGCGGATCGCATCGGACGCAAGCGTGTAATCACCCTCTCGCTGGTGTTATTCGGTATTGGCAGTCTCGCCTGCGCTTATGCACCATCGCCCATCTGGCTGATCGTGCTTCGCTTCGCGACGGGAGCCGGGCTGGGCGGTGCCATGCCCAACGCCATCACGTTGTCCTCGGAGTTCAGTCCCGCGCGTAACCGCGCGTTGCTGGTCACGTTGATGTTCTGCGGCTTCACGCTTGGCCTCGCGTTCGGAGGCGTGGTGGCGGCATTGCTGATCCCGGCCTTTGGCTGGAAAGGCGTATTCATTTTCGGCGGTATCTTCCCGCTTTGCCTTGTGCCGGTTATCTGGATCTGGTTGCCGGAGTCTTTGCGTTTCATGGCCGGCAAACCCCGCTATGAACGAGAAGTTCGTCAGGTCCTCAAGCGGCTCACCGGCGAGGCCAACACGCCGCTTGCGCGCATCGCGCCGGAAGACGCTGCTGGCCCCTCCGCCTCGAAGTCGGCCGTCGGCACACTCTTTAGTCAACGCTACCGAGCCGGCACGTTGCTTCTCTGGCTGGCCTTCTTCTGCACGCTTTGGGTCTATTACCAGGTCAGTAGCTGGCTTCCCACGGTCATCACCGGCGCGGGCATTGACCCATCTCACGCGGCGCGCGTCGGCGCCATGCTGCCCTTGGGCGGCACCATCGGATCCCTGATCAATGCGCGCCTCATGGACCGGATGAATCCGTTCTTCGTACTGGCCGGCTCCTACGCCGTCGCAGCTGTCTCGATCGCGTTGATCGGCTTTTCGATCCATGAACCCACGTGGGTGTACCCGACGGTCTTCATGGCCGGGCTGGGACTCTCCGGCGCGCAGACCGGCGCAAACGTCCTGGTCGCAGGCTTCTATACAACCGCCGCGCGAGCGACAGGCGTTAGCTGGGCGCTTGGGGTTGGCCGTATCGGCTCGATCATCGGCGCCATGACCGGAGGCATCCTGCTCGCCGCATTTCATTCGACCGGCGCGGCGTTCGTCCTCTTTGCCACGCCGGTCGTTATTGCGGGCGTTGCCATGCTTGCTAACGGTTGGTTTTATCGCGGTAACAGCATCACACAGGCTTGATTCATTGCGACCCGCGTCGCGAATACTTGGGAGAAGGACATGCGGTACGTAAGTTTTGAAAAGGATGGCAAGACGCTGCTGGGCGTACGCGAGAGCGGCGCTATCCGGACGCTCGGCGAGTACACGCTCGAGGCGTTGCTGGCTCAGGGCGTGGACCTGAGTACATGGGCGGTGGAGCAAGAAGGAGGGCAGATTGAAGCTGAGGAAGGTTTGAAGTTCCTGCCGCCGCTGCAGCGGCCGCCCAAGATTCTTTGCGTCGGTCTCAACTTCAAGGATCACTCGAAAGAAAGCAATTTTGAACAGCCCGATTATCCAACCATGTTCCTGCGCCTCCATACGAGTCTGGTTGCGCATGACGATCCAATTACACGGCCGTGCATCTCCGACAGCCTCGATTACGAGGGCGAGATTGCAGTGGTACTAGGCAAGGGCGGCCGACACATCCGCCGAGAAGATGCGCTGTCGCATGTCGCGGGTTATGCGTTGTTCAACGACGCGTCGGTTCGCGAGTACCAGTTCAAGACCCCGCAGTGGACGATGGGCAAGAACTTCGACGGCACCGGCGCATTTGGCCCGGACCTGATTACCGCCGACGAATTGCCCGCCGGCGTCAAAGGACTGCGCCTGGAAACACGGTTGAACGGTGAAATCGTGCAGTCCGCCAGCACGGACGACATGGTGTTCGACGTAGAGACCCTGATCGTGCTGCTAAGCCAGGCGATCACCCTGGAAGCCGGTGACGTGATCGTGTCGGGCACGCCGTCCGGCGTCGGCTGGGCGCGCAATCCGAAGCTCCTGATGCGACAGGGCGACGTGTGCGAGGTCTCGGTCGCCGGCATGGGGACCCTGCGTAACGTGATCGTCGACGAAGCTGCTTGAAACTGCGTGCCGAGCCCAAGGAGGAGACATGTCCGACCATCGTGATTCGCATGGTGTTGCCGTGCATTCGATCGATCACTTCGCGCTCAATGTGCCGTCATTGACCGAGGCTGAACAGTTCTTCAGCGCGTTCGGTCTTGAAGTGACGCGAGTGGGAGCGAGCCTGGATATTCGAGCCGGCGACGGCCACCGATGGGCTCGCATTCTGCCCTCGGACCACAAGTCGTTGGCATACCTGAGCTTCAACTGCTTCGAAGGAGATTTGCCTGCGATCCAGCGCCAGTTGATGACGGCTGGCGCATCGATCAAATCCAGCTCTCCGGCAACAACGGGCACGACCGACTGCATCTGGTTCAACGATCCGGATGGCAATCTGATTCAGGTCCGCGTCGGGCCCAAGACGACACCCCATGAAAAGACACCGCTCACGCACGCGGAGGTGGCGGCGGATTCGCGCGGTTCGTGCATGCGTTCAGAACTCAGGAAGGTGCGACCCCGGCGCATGTCGCATGTGCTGTTGTTCACGCCGGACACGCTACGCGCGGTTGATTTTTACGAGCGCGGCCTGGGATTGCGATTGTCGGATAGATCAGCCGACGTCATCGCCTTCACGCACGCGCCACACGGAAGTGACCACCACCTGGTCGCTTTCGTCAAAAGCACCGCCAAGGGTTGGCACCACGTGGCCTGGGATGTTGCGAGCATTAACGAAGTGGGGGCCGGCGCGACGCAAATGGCAGCCGCAGGTTTCCGGGAGGGATGGGGTACCGGGCGGCACGTGCTTGGATCGAACTACTTCCATTACGTCCGTGATCCGTGGGGATCGTTCTCGGAATATTCCGCCGATATGGACTTCGTGTCTGCCGGGACCGCGTGGCCGGCAGGAGACTTTCTACCGGAGGACTCGCTTTATCAGTGGGGGCCCGACGTCCCCGACTATTTCATCCGCAATACCGAAGCGTGACCGTGACTGCCTTTCGATTGCCGTCACTTAAGTGCAGTTCAAAAAAGTGAAGTTCAAAAACTAAAAACTACATAACAGGTCTGGAGACATGAACTACAAAACGATTACGGCAGCCACCGTGCTGGCCGTCAGCGGTTCCGCTCATGCGCAGAGCAGCGTCACGCTCTACGGGATTCTTGACACTGGCATCGAGCTTGTCACGCATGCCAACGCGGCGGGCGATAAGGTCATCCGCATGCCCGGTATCACCGGCTCCGTGCCGTCGCGCTGGGGCCTGCGCGGCACCGAGGACCTGGGCGGAGGCCTCGCTGCGATCTTCGCGCTCGAGAACGGCTTCAATACCCGTGCCGGCGATGTGAATCAGGGCGGTCGATTGTTCGGCCGACAAGCCTGGGTCGGATTGTCGAGTCGTTACGGTGCGCTTACCCTGGGCCGCCAGTACACGATGTCCTATTGGGCCCTGCTTGATTCCGACGCGCTGGGCCCGGATATCTACGGCGGCATTGGCTCCCTCGATTCGTATATTCCCAACGCCCGTAGCGACAACACGGTCGCTTACAAGGGTACCTTCAGCGGTGTCACGGTTGGCGCGACTTACTCTTTCGGACGCGATGCGAGCGCTACCGGCAACTCGCCGGGGCAAGGGACGTGCGCGGGGTCGATAGCCGGCAACGCGCAAGCGTGCCGTCAGTGGTCGGCGATGCTGCGCTACGACGGTGGATCCTTTGGCGTGGCGAGCGCTTACGACGAGCAGCGGGGCGGCCCGGGCGCAGCGGCCAATCTGTTTAACGGCCTTGCTCCACTCGCGCTGACCAGCAGCGGCGACAAGGATGTCCGCATGCAGCTCAACGGATATTTCAAGCTGGGACAATTGAAGGTTGGCGGTGGCTGGTTAGGGCGTCATGTTGAGACCGACTTGCCGGCGATGCCCGACGTACGGACCAACCTCTTCTATCTCACCGGCACCTACTACGTCACGCCTTCCGTCGTTCTCGACGGAGGCGTCTACCGTACCGTGGACAAACAGCAAGACACGCGTGGCACGTTGGCTGCCTTGCGCGGAAGTTATTTGTTGTCGAAGCAGACCAGCGTCTACTTGCAGAGCGGCTATCTGTTCAACAGCGCCAACGCCCATTACACGCTCAGCCAGGGCGGCCCGGGTGCGACACCCGCTGCGGGCATAGGGCAACTTGGCGTAATGGCGGGCATCAAGCACGCATTCTGAGCGGAACGCATCAGGCCGGGCGCGGGCAGTCAAACCATGCGGATCGGCAACGTGATCCAGTCCGGTCCGGAAGAGGGTACGGAGCGATTCCAGTTCCTGGACCGGTTTCGAATCAATGGCCTGATTTCGGTGAGCCAGCAGAACTGAAAGGTTGGTGGCAACGAGGTTCGAAACAGACGATGGGTTCACTCCGGGTTCACTCATCCCGCACCAAACTGAATCGGCACGTTAAGATCCGGAACGTGCCGATCAGCCCCGCTCATTGATGACCAAGAAACCCGCGCAGACCCCTGAAGAACCCGCTGGACGCAAGCGCCGTCCCACGCTTCGCCTGGCTTATGTGATCGGCAGCCTCGACCGGATCTTGCGGCGCCGGATGACCGAGGCGCTCGCTCCGCTCGGCCTGACCCTCTCGCAGTTCACGGCCATGTCCGTTCTCGACGCGCGTGGCCAGGCATCGAACGCCCAGCTCGCGGAGCGTTCGCTGATTACCCCGCAGTCAGCCAATGAGGTCATGAACGCGATGGCATCACGCGGCTGGATCACGCGTGAACCTGACCCTACGCACGGGCGAATTGTCCTGCTGCAACTGACCGACGAAGGCCGTGACGTCCTTCGCCAGTGCGAGCAGGTTGTGCGCGCGCTTGAGGCGCAGATGCTTGCCGGTATCGAAGCGGACGTCGCAAGTTCGGTGCAAGGTCATCTTGAGACCTTCGTGCGCAACTTGCGCGGTTAATTCGTCCTGTACGTACTCTTGCCGCGTTTTATCCAACTTGCGACGTGCGGTACCTGTACAGCTACGACGGCTTGAACACGCGCGAAGCGATTCGTGGCCGGCCTGCCGATTGTTAGGGCGGCCTCAACCAAGCGACCAGGCGGGACACATGCGAGTTCTGCGTCGCGATAAGCCATCCCGTTTCCCTCACCAGCACGCCACAAGGCCGAACACGGGTCCGATAACGCAAGTTTTTCCAGCGTCAAATAGTGCGCCTTCGAATAAAGATTTTTGGCTTAACCGATACGAGCGGGATAACTGCTCAAAGAATCGCGGTCGATAATAATCCCCAGAATATTCAGAACCGATTCGCCGATCCGATGATTTCAGAGGTCCGAAAGCATGCGCCATCTAAAGCGTTAAAACATGCTCTCTCAGTCCTTGTTATTACGAATTCCCGCGGCGATATGTTCCTCGCGAGTTCCGATTGGGACTAAATCCCCAGGTTAGCTTGCGCACTACGGGGACCTTCAACATGACGCGTGCCATGTTAAGTGAAGCAACTTCACTCAAAACCAGCTCGAACCGCATCTCGCGAAAACAATCGGCTCTATCTCCTGCTCTGCACAACGTTAACCTCTATTGGGGCAAGAACATATGTCCCATGCTCGCCAGTCAGTATTTGAAAACCGTGACTATTGCGGAAGTCGATTCATAGAATTAATGCAAACTTTATTTGCGGTTGCAGCATTTTCTCTCCGAATCAATCGCTATGCGAAAACAATGGTGAACAATGTTTGCGCATGCGCCTCAGAGCTAAGCCGGAAGCGGCGCAACGCTCGATCCACGCCCAGCGGATCAACCGCACGATTGGACGGTGCAAAATAGTTTCACCCTCCGTTCGCCTCGCCTGAAGTCTTATTTAGCTTTTGTTCCCCCGTCATTTTTTATCTTGGCAACTCGGTGAAAACCCAGTTCAGCACCCATCTCACAACAAATTTCGAAACGTTACCAAGAAATATTTCTTGAAATATCTGATAAAGCTTGTCATTCTTTAGACAAAGGCTTTAAAGCCTAAAAATGAGAACGAGAGAAACCGAGGGCAATCACCAGTATGCCAAGTACAGGCGTTGTCGCGAATACAGGATGAGAGAAGCCAGCCGCATTGAGAGTGCGGCTGGCTGAACTCGTCATGCATTTGCCGGGATAAGGCTTAATCCGATCATTAAAGGATCGCCATTCAGCGGTCTGGATAAGCACGCCCGAATAACTTTGCAAACCCAGCGCACGTTGATGCGCGGCTTTCGTTCGACCTGAATTTGATGCCTGGCAATTAGTGTCGCCGCAACAGAAGCGTCTGTTAATTCAAACTGCTATGACGGGGAAACGATGAGCAAGTGTTATCGGGTGGTCTGGAGTAAGTCGCAAGGTGCGTTTGTAGTTGCATCGGAACTGGCAAAAAGCAACGGCAAAGGACGTTCCGGGCGCAGTGTCCTGGTACAGGGCTCCGAAGCCTCGTCTTTTGGGCATGACGCGTTGCTTAACGGGCGTGGAGGCAATGCTTCAGGCGTCGGGATACCAAAGCCGCTGGTGTTGGCGCTAGCGATGGCTTGCCTGTATCTCGCGGACAGTCCCGCAGCCTGGGCTGCCTGTACGACCAGCGGTTCCACCGTAACCTGCGCCGGCGCGGCGAACTTACTGGCACCCAGCTTTTCGAGTGCCGCGAACAATTTGACCGTCAACGTGAACCCAGGGGCCAGCGCAGGCGTGCTGCTTGGTTTGCTCGGAACAGCAATGAGCCTGACAGGGAACAACGTCACGCTTAACAACAACGGGACGATCGATCCTTCGCTTCTCGGTATCGGCAGTCTCCTGTCGAGCGGAACCTCGATCGGCAATGCCGCGGCAAGCACCGTCAACGTCACGAACACCGGCATCATGAACGGGACAAGTGGCGTGCTGGGCGTGAACCTGAGCAATCTGAACGGCATGGCGCTAGCTGTCCAGAACGGCACGGGAGGTGTGACCAACATCACCAACTCCGGCAGCCTGGGTTCGAGTGCCCTTCTTGGTCTCACGCTGATCCCGTCGGATGCGCCGGTGGTGGCCGTCTACGGCGGCGGTCAGGTCAACGTAGTCAATACGGGCACCATCACCGGCCGCGTCGCCTTCCAGGCTTCCGGCACGCCCGGTACGGGCAATACCTTCGTGAATGCCGGGACGATCAGCGGCAGCGTTTCGATGGGCGCGGCCAGTACCAACAATTTCACTGCGGTCACCGGTTCGACAGTCAACGCGGGCGGTAGCCTCGGGCTCAATCTGTTGGGCGTGGTCGGCCTCAATCTCGGGTTTGCTGCCACGGGCGTTATCGATGGTGGCGCCGGGGGAAACAACACGCTCCTATTGCAAAACGCCGCCACCGGGACAGGATCAGGATCGACCGGTACCGGGACGATTGCGAGCGGCACATATATCGACTTCCAGCATCTGAAGGTCAACAGCGGCACGTGGACCTTGACCGGTTCGCTGGGGTTGACGGACTCCACATTGAACGGCGGCGTCGCCGTTTTCGACAACAGCGGCGCGTTCGGCACCGGCGCCATCACGGCCGGCGGCGGTACCGTGGAGGCAAGCACCAGTGGCCTCAACGTCGCGAACAACATCGCACTGCAAACGGGTGGCCTGACGGTCCAGGGCGCCAACGCACTGACACTGTCGGGTGGAATTTCCGGTGGCGGCTGGCTCATCAAGAACGGTCCCGGAACCTTGACCGCGACGGGCGCCAATAGCTACTCCGGCGGCACGATTCTCAACGCCGGATCAATGGTCGTGGGCAATGGGCTGGCTTTTGGAACAGGACTCCTTACGATCAGCGGCGCTGCGTCACTCGACAGCACGGCGCCCGTCACGCTCGCCAACGCTATATCGATTACCGGCGCCAATGCACTCACGCTCGCGGGTTCCAACGCGCTTGGTTTGAGCGGGACCATCACGGGCACCGGCGCGCTTGTCAAGAACGGTGCGGCTACTGCCACGTTGAGCGCCGCGGAGACCTACAGCGGCGGCACGACGATCAACGCCGGCACGCTGGCGCTGGGCGCGGGAGCAAGCCTTTTGTCGACGGGTGCAGTGAACGTGGCGGGAGCAGGCGCGGGCCTGGATATTTCCGCGAGCGGCAACCAGACCATCGGTTCGCTGGCAGGTGCAGCGGGCAGCGCGGTGTTGCTGGGCGTCAATACACTGACTTTCGGCGACGCAAGCAGCCAAACGTTTGCGGGGGGTATCGGAGGGACGGGGGGGATCGTCAAGCAAGGCACGGGAACGGAAACGTTGACAGGCGCCAACACATTCGCGGGCGGTACGACGATCAATGCCGGGACGCTCGCGTTAGGCGCGGGAGGCAGCTTGCTGGCAACCGGCGCGGTCAACGTGGCAGGCGCCGGCGCGGGTCTCGACATCTCGGCCGCCGGCAATCAGACGATAGGTTCACTGGCCGGTGTTGCGGGTAGCACGGTTGCATTGGGCACGAATACGCTGACCTTGGGCGACGCTACGAACCAGTCATTCGGTGGCGTGATCGGCGGAGCGGGTGGCATCGTCAAGCAAGGGTCAGGAACGGAAACACTGACCGGCGCCAACACGTTCTCGGGCGGTACGACGATCAACGCGGGGACCGTGGCACTGGGTGCGGGCGGCAGCTTGTCAGCCACCGGCGCGGTGAACGTCGCTGGCGTCGGCGCAGGTTTCGATATCTCGGCAAGCGGTAACCAGGTCATCGGTTCATTGGCCGGCGTTGCGGGCAGCGCGGTGTTGCTGGGCGCGAACACGTTGAGCTTCGGCGACGCCGGTAACCACGCATTCGCGGGGGGTATCGGCGGGACAGGGGGCATCGTCAAGCAAGGAACGGGAACGGAAACGTTGACCGGTGCGAACACGTTCTCAGGCTCCACCACGATCAATGCCGGCACGCTCGCGCTAGGCGCGGGCGGCAGCTTGCTGGCCACCGGCGCGGTGAACGTGGCAGGCGCCGGTGCGGGCTTCGATATCTCGGCCGCCGGCAATCAGACAGTCGGTTCGCTAGCGGGTGTTGCGGGCAGCGCGGTCTCTTTAGGCGGGAACACGCTGACGTTCGGCAACGGGACGAACCAGTCATTCGGCGGCGTGATGGGGGGAACCGGGGCGATAGTCAAACAAGGCGCGGGCACAGAAACCCTGACGGGCGCCAACACGTTCTCGGGCGGTACGACGATCAACGCCGGCACCTTGGCGTTGGGTGCGGGAGGGAGCCTGTCGGCTGCGGGTGCGGTGAATGTGGCGGGCGTCAGCGCGGGTTTCGACATCTCTGCCGGCGGCAATCAGACGATCGGCGCATTGACGGGTGTTGCAGGCAGCTCGGTTGCATTGGGCGCGAATACGCTGACGTTTGGTAACACCGGCAATCAGACGTTCGCGGGCAGTATCGGCGGGACGGGTGGCATCGTTAAGCAAGGGTCGGGCACCGAAACGTTGACGGCAGCCAACACCTTCACGGGCGGCACGACGATCAATGCCGGCACGGTGGCATTGGGTGCTGGTGGCAGTTTGTCGGCGACGGGCGCGGTCAACGTCGCAGGAGCGGGCGCAGGTCTCGATATCTCCGCCAGCGGGAACCAGACGATCGGTTCATTGGCCGGTGTCGCGGGCATCGCGGTATCGCTTGGCGCGAACACACTGACTTTCGGCGATGCAAGCAGCCAAACGTTTGCGGGAGGTATTGGCGGAACAGGCGGCATCGTCAAGCAAGGCTCGGGAACGCAAACGCTGACAGGCCCCAACACGTTCTCGGGCGGCACGACCATTAACGCCGGCACCTTGGCGTTGGGTGCAGGAGGCAGCCTGTCTGCCACCGGCGCGGTCAATGTAGCGGGGGCCGGTGCAGGTCTCGATATCTCTGCCGGCGGCAATCAGACGGTCGGCTCGCTGGCAGGTGTGGCGGGCAGCACGGTTTCACTGGGCGCGAACACGCTGACCCTGGGCGATGCAACGAACCAGTCATTCGGCGGCGTGATCGGCGGGACAGGTGGCATCGTCAAGCAAGGGTCGGGAACAGAAACGTTGACGGGTGCCAACACGTTCACAGGCGGCACGACGATCAACGCGGGGACCGTTGCGCTGGGTGCGGGTGGCAGCTTGTCGGCCACTGGTGCGGTGAACGTGGCGGGTGCCGGTGCAGGTTTAGATATCTCCGCAAGCGGTGGAAATCAAACGATCGGTTCGCTGGCTGGCGTCGCTGGCAGCACCGTTGCATTGGGCGCGAATACGCTCACCTTGGGCGACGCCGGCAATCAAACGTTCGCGGGGGTGATCGGTGGAACGGGTGGCATCGTCAAGCAGAGTACGGGAACGGAAACGCTTAGTGGTGCCAACACATTCACCGGTGCCACGACGATCAATGCCGGCACGCTCGCACTGGGCGCGGGAGGCAGCTTGTCCGCCAGCGGCGCGGTGAACGTTGCCGGAACCGGCGCAGGTTTCGATATCTCCGCAGGCGGCAACCAGACTATCGGTTCACTCGCGGGCGTGGCGGGCAGCGCGGTTTCGCTGGGCGGCAACACGTTGACTTTCGGCGATAGCACCAACCAGACATTCGCCGGCTCGATCAACGGAACGGGCGGCATCGTCAAGCAGGGAAGCGGCACGGAAACCTTGACGGGCGCGAGCACCTACACGGGCAATACGGCCATCAATGCAGGCACGCTCGTGGTGGGCGCGGGAGGGAGCCTGTCAGCAGGCGGCACGGTGAACGTGGGCGCCGGTGCGGGCCTGGATATTTCGGCGGGAGGCACGCAGACGATCGGTTCACTGGTCGGCGCTGCGGGCAGCACGATTTCGCTGGGGGCAAACACACTGACTCTCGGCGATGCGACCAACCAGACGTTTAGTGGCGCTATCAGCGGAACGGGCGGACTGATCAAGGACGGCACGGGCACGGAAACGCTGACGGGCGCGAATACATTTACGGGCGGCACGACGATCAATACCGGTACGCTCGCCGTGGGTGCCGGAGGCAGTTTGTCGGCCGCGGGTGCGGTGAATGTGGCCGGAGCGGGCACAGGCTTCGATATCTCCGCGGGCGGCAATCAGACCATCGGCTCACTCGCGGGCGTGACGGGCAGCACCGTTTCGTTGGGAGCCAATACCCTCACGTTCGGTAACGCCGGCAATCAGACGTTTGCGGGCGATATCGGCGGGACGGGTGGCATCGTCAAGCAAGGCACGGGAACGGAAACGTTGACGGGTGCCAATACGTTCTCGGGCGGCACAACGGTCAATGCCGGTACCTTGGCGTTGGGTGCGGGAGGGAGCCTGTCGGCGGCGGGTGCGGTGAATGTGGCGGGCGTCAGCGCGGGTTTCGATATCTCCGCAAGCGGTGGTAATCAAACGATCGGTTCGCTAGCGGGTGCAGCAGGCAGCACGGTAGCGCTGGGAGTCAATACGCTGACTTTAGGCGATGCCGGTAATGAAACGTTCGCGGGGGTGATCGGCGGAACGGGTGGCATCGTTAAACAGGGAACAGGAACCGAAACGCTGACCGGCGCCAACACGTTCACCGGCGGCACGATAATTAATGCCGGCACAGTCGCGTTGGGCGCACGCGGCAGCCTGTCTGCTACGGGTGCCGTGAACGTAGCCGGCGCCGGCGCGGGGCTGGACATATCGGCGGGCGGCAATCAGACGATCGGCTCACTAGCCGGCGCTACGGGCACAACGGTATCGCTCGGCGCCAACACGCTGACCTTCGGCGATGGAACCAATCAAACGTTCGCGGGCGCTATCGGTGGAACGGGTGGCATCGTTAAGCTTGGGACCGGCACGGAAACGATCACCGCAGCGAACACGTTCACCGGTGGCACCACGATTAATGCCGGCGCAATCGTGTTGGGCGCGGGAGGCAGCTTGTCGTCGACCGGTACGGTGAATGTGTCCGGAGTGGGTGCGGGCCTGGACATCTCGGCAGGCGGCAACCAGACGGTCGGTTCGCTGGCGGGTGTAACGGGCAGCATGATCTCGCTGGGCGGCAACACGCTGACCCTGGGTGCGGCCAGCGACCAGACATTCGGCGGCGTGATCGGCGGAACGGGCGGCATCGTCAAGCAAGGAACCGGCACGGAAATCCTGACTGGCACGAACACGTACACCGGCGGCACAACGATCAACGCCGGCACCCTGCAACTCGGCGATGGCGGCACGACGGGCAGTGTTATCGGCAACGTCACGAACAATGCGACGCTCGACTACAACCACTCGAACGACTTGACGTCCGGCATCGTGGTCAGCGGGACGGGCAGTCTCATCAAGGACGGCAGCGGGGCCCTGACGCTCACGAGCGCGAACACGTTCACCGGCGGCACGACGATCAACAACGGCACGCTGGCGCTCGGTGCGGGAGGCAGCTTGTCGTCAACCGGTACGGTCAACGTAGCAGGCGCCGGTGCAGGTTTCGATATCTCCGCAGGCGGCAATCAGACCATCGGTTCGCTGGCGGGCGCAACCGGAAGCAATGTCTTGCTCGGGACCAACACGCTGACATTGGGCGATGCCACTAACCAGACGTTTGGCGGTGTGATTGGCGGAGCGGGTGGCATCGTTAAACAGGGAACCGGAACCGAGACGCTGACCGGCGTCAACACGTTCACCGGCGGCACAATGATTAATGCAGGCACCATCACGTTGGGCGCGGGAGGAAGCCTGTCCGCTACGGGCGCGGTGAACGTAGCGGGTGCTGGAGCGGGGCTGGATATATCGGGGGGAGGCAATCAAACGATCGGCTCATTAGCCGGCGCTACGGGCACAACGGTATCGCTCGGCGTTAACACGCTGACCTTCGGCGATGGAACCAACCAAACGTTCGGCGGCGCTATTGGCGGAACGGGTGGCATCGTCAAGCAAGGAAGCGGCACGGAAACGATCATCGCAGCCAACACCTTCACCGGCGGCACCACGATTAATGCAGGCGCAATAGTGCTGGGCGCGGGAGGCAGCTTGTCGTCGACCGGTACGGTGAATGTGGCCGGAGCCGGCGCGGGCCTGGACATCTCGGCGGGCGGTAACCAGACCATCGGAGGACTCGCGGGCACAGCAGGCAGCACGGTCTCGCTGGGCAGCAACACGCTGACTTTCGGCGATGCAACCAACCAGACCTTCAACGGCACGATAGGTGGCACAGGGGGCATCGCCAAGCAAGGCGGTGGCAATGAAACCCTGACCGGCAACAATACGTTCAGTGGCGGAACCGTCATCAACGCGGGCACGGTGACGCTGGGCAGCAGTGGCGCATTGAGCACCGGCCCGGTGACGATCACGGGCCCGGCAACGCTCGACAACACGACCGCGCTCAACGTCAGCAACCCGGTCACGTTGGGCGCGGGTGCGACGATCGGCGGGTCCGCGAACCTGACGTTGAGCGGGGTGGTCTCCGGGACCGGCAGCCTGACGAAGGACGGTCAGGCCGACCTCACGCTGACGGGCGCCAATACCTACAGCGGCGGGACGGTCCTCAACGGCGGCTCGCTCACCCTGGGCAGCAGCACGGCGATCGGTACAGGACCGCTCACCGTCAACAGCGGCGCGTTGAACCTGAGCAACGCGGGCCTTGCGGTAGGGTCGCTTAACGGCAACAGCAGCACGGGTGCATTAAATCTTGGCAGCGGCGATTTATCGGTGAGCGGCGGCGGTACCTACGCCGGTTCGATCACCGGTTCGGGATCGCTCATCAAGGACGGCTCGGCAACGCTGACCTTAACGGGCAACAACACGTATGCCGGCGGCACGATCGTCAACGCCGGCACGTTGCAGATTGGCGCCGGCGGTACCACGGGCACTGTGGCGGGGAACATCATCAACAACGCAACGGTCGCGTTCAATCAGTCCGGCAACACAAGCTTCGGGGGTGTCATCAGCGGGACAGGCGGCGTCGTCAAGGACGGTTCGGGACAATTGAGCGTGACGGGGACAAGCACATATTCAGGCGGGACGTCGGTCAACGCCGGCACGCTGGCGGTCAACGGTTCTATCGCCAACTCCACGGTTACGGTGAATAACGGCGGCACGCTCGGCGGAACCGGCAAGGTGGGTGGGGTGGTGGTCAACACCGGCGGCACCGCGGCGATTGGTACGCCGACTGCAGCACTGAATGTGGGCGGCAACGTCAGCTTTGCGCCCGGTTCGACCTATCAGGTGCAGGTCAATCCGCAGCAGCAAGGTAACGTGATCAGCGCAACCGGCACGGCGACATTGTCCGGCGGTACGGTACAGGTCCAGCCGGCGTCCGGAAGTTATGCGCCTAACAACACCTACACGATCCTCTCGGCGGCGGGTGGCCTCTCCGGGGCCTTTACCGGCACAACGTCCAGCCTCGCTTTCCTCACGCCGACGCTGACCTACGATCCGAAAAACGTCTATCTCGCGCTGGCGCCGAATGGAACGACGTTCGCACAAGTTGCTTCTACATCGAACCAGCGCGCGGTAGCCACTGCACTGAGCGCACTCGGCACCGCGAACCCGATCTACGACGCGCTTGTTTCGCTGGATAAACCGACGGCGCGCGCCGCCTTCGACAACCTGTCCGGCGAGATCCATGCAAGTGCCAAGAGCGTGTTGCTCGACGACAGCCACTACATCAGGGACGCCGTGCTGGATCGCACGCGGCAGGGGCTGGCGCCCGCCTCGGGGCCGCTCGCGGCGCTGGCTTCCGGCGCGGCGTCGTGTGATAACGATGCACTGGATGAACGGCAGGACAAGCAGCAGGACGATGCCGCGACACGCACGCGATCCCATAACGATTGCAGCGTGAAACCCCGGCTCACTCCCGTGGTCTGGGGCCAGGCATACGGCTCGCAGGGCCGGTTGGGCAGCGACGGCAACGCTGCCAGCGTCGACCGCAGCAGCACGGGTTTTGTCGTGGGCGCCGACACCGCGCTCAACGACACCTGGCGTGTCGGCGCTGCGGGTGGAATCGGCCATACGTCGTTCGATACCAGCCAGTCGAACGCATCGAGTTCAATCGATAGCTACCATCTCGCGCTCTATGGCGGCGCGCAGTTCGGCGCGCTTGGCCTTCGCCTGGGCTCGGCTTACACCTGGAACCGGGTGCATGCCGTTCGCAGCGCGAGCTTCGCCGGTTTTACCGACAATCCTTCGTCTGCCTACGATGCCGGCACGGCCCAGGTATTTGGCGAGGCGGGTTATGCGATTCCGGTTGGCCGGGTTGCGCTTGAGCCGTTTGCAGGCCTTGCCTATGTGAATCTCCATACCGATGGATTCACCGAAGAGGGCGGAGCAGCGGCGCTGCATAGCGGCAACGACACGCAAAACCTGACCTACTCGACCCTTGGCGTAAGAGCGGCGAGCCGCTTCGATCTGAGCGGAACGACGGTCATCACGCCCCGGGCCATGGTGGGTTGGCGCCATGCGTTTGGCAACGTGACGCCGACCTCGAGTCTGGCGTTCGCCGGCAGCGCGACCGCGTTCACGGTGTCCGGCGTTCCCATTGCTCGCGACAGCGCCGTGGTGGAATTGGGCCTCGATGTCTCCGTAGGTAAGAACGCGACCGTCGGTGTTTCGTACTCGGGTCAATACGGCGGCGGGTATCGGGACAATGCGATCCAGGGTAATTTGTTATGGCGGTTTTAATCGGGATGTCATGAAGCCTGGCGTAAGGATTGCACCGCGGATTGCTTCTGGCGATGACCGCGATGCCTGAACTCTTCAGCGTGTTCCGGCCTCGCGTTAATAACGTGAAAAGGTGAGCAGGCGATGGAATAGATGTCGAACCCGAAGCGTTGTGTGAGTGCGGCCAGAACAGACCGGTGAACCGGTAATGGCTGCAATCACTCCACACTTACGGTCTTCAACATGCTCAACTCGCTTATTTCCCGTCGTCGACTGATTGCAAGCGGAACGTTGGCGTCGGCTAGCGTCGCGCTCTCGAAGTTCGCATTCGGCGCCTCCATGCAAGATACATCGGCTCAATCTCCCGCCGATGCAAAAGCGATGCCCGGCGTTGTGCCCGCTTACCTGGGTTCATCGCCGCAAACGCTGCCGCCGTTGCCTTACGCGGACAACGCGCTCGAGCCGGTGATCTCGGCGCGCACCATCGGGTTCCATTACGGCAAGCACCATCGCGCGTATTTCGATAACCTGCACAAGCTGCTGGCTGGTACACCGCTCGCGCAGGCGTCGCTTGAGCAAGTGATCATGCACTCGCACGATCAACCCGCTCTCGCAGATGTCTTCAACAATGCCGCGCAAGCCTGGAATCACAACTTTTACTGGAACTCGCTGAGCCCGGTTACCACCCAGCCGAGTGAAAAACTCCAGGCGGCAATCGTGCGTAAGTTTGGTTCAACCGAGGCGCTGACGAAGGCATTGGTGACGACGTCGGCATCGCAGTTCGGCAGCGGCTGGGGCTGGCTGGTACTCGATCAGGGCGAACTTGCGGTCATCAAGACGAGCAACGCGGAAACACCGTTCACGCGGGGCCTCGCACCGTTGTTGACGGTCGACGTGTGGGAGCATGCGTATTACCTGGACTATCAGAACCGCCGTCCCGACTATCTCGTGGCTACTGTGTCGCAGCATTTGAACTGGGCGTTTGCATCGGCTAATCTGGACCGGGTCTGAGCACGACTGGGGCGTTATGCACGCAGCGCGGCCGTGGGCGCACAATCCATGGACATCCATTTCATTGAAGCAGGAGTTTCATGTTTACTCATTTCGACCGCGTGAGCCGGGTGACGGCTGTGATAACCGTTTGCGTTGCAAGCACTGCCGCGTCCGCTGCGTCCTCTATTGATCCTCCTCAGGCGGAACGCGTCGTGACGACGACCGCTTCCGGCGTGCAGGTGTATTCATGCGAATACGATGCGCAGCACCGTCTGGGTTGGGTGTTCAAGAACCCGCAGGCAACGCTCTACGATACAAGTGGCCAGGCGTTGATCCGGCACTCGGCGGGGCCGTCGTGGGAAGCGGACGATGGCAGCCGGATCGTGGGCCACATGATCGCGCAAACGCCTAGCGAAACCGCCGCAAGCGTGCCGCAGCTATTGCTCGAAACTCACAGCACTGCGGCGAGCGGCATGTTGTCTGCTATTCGCTATGTGCAGCGCGTGAATACAGTGGGCGGCGTGATGCCGGCCGCGCCGTGTTCGACTGAACATGAACTTGGCAGCTCGCCTTACATCGCTAACTACATTTTCTACAAGTAGCACAGGCGGCCGTGATGGCTTGCGCCATAGGCATCGACCTCTTCAAAGGACAATCATGCATGACTCCAGATTCCTGTCCCGCATTCACACGGGTTTGCTCATTGCGTTAGCTTTGTCGATGTCGGCCTGTACGGCGCTAAGCGTGGTGACACATTCGGTGTCGCCTGATGAAGCGAGTGTTCCTGCGGGGCGTTATCAACTTGACCCGCATCATTGGAACGTCAGTTTCGATGTTGATCATTTCAAGTACTCGCGCTTCGTCATGCGTTTCGACAAGACCACCGCGCAGTTGAACTGGAATGCGGCCGGCATGGATCAAAGCTCGGTGACGGTGGATATCGATGCAACGAGTCTCGACACCAACGTCCCGATCCTCAACAAGATGGTCTCGGGCCCGGATATGCTGGACGTCGAGCGTTCACCGGTCATTCATTTCGCTAGCACGGCGTTTAAGCGTACGGCGGACAACAAAGGCGAACTCACGGGTGATCTGACCATTCGTGGCACGACTCGGCCGGTCACGCTTACGGTTACGTTTAATGGGCATGCGCCGAATCCGCTGACCAAACAACAGACGCTGGGCTTTTCCGCCGATGGACATTTCAGCCGCGCGCAATTCGGTTTATCGACGTGGTATCCGGCCGTGGGTGATGATGTGCATGTGGCGATTCAAGCGGAGTTTGATGGCGACGTTCCCAAGTAATTTCGCTCGCGCCGGTGGACGAGTTTAAATGGACGTGGGTTGGGGTTGATTGTTGCGGAATTAGCGGCCCTAGCCACCATCCCCCGCCCTACCAACCATAAAACCGCTCCCACACCACCACCTCGCCACCCTCCGAGCGCGCGTGATAAACGGGAAATTGCGCACCGGTAGCGCATGCATGATTCGGCAAGATCAACAGCCGCGTACCGACCGGCAGATGGACCGAAATGTCCCTGTCGGGATGATCCACGTTCGCGAGAATGCCATGCTCCTGATTCGCGCCCGTGAGCATATAACCATCAAGGGGCGCGCCATCGAGCGTGCAAGCCTGCCCATAACCGTAGTCGTGCGCTTGCTTCGCCGTGCCCCGATCACGGCTCATCGCCATCCAGCCCGCATCGAGGATAGCCCAGCCCTTGTCCACCTGATGACCGATGACGGTCGTCAATACGCTGAGCGCCAGATCGCCGGTCGTGCAGACGCCAACGTTGCGCATGACGAGATCGAAAAACACATACACGCCAGCCCGCACCTCCGTGACGCCTTCAAGATGCTGCACCGCCAGCGCAGTCGGCGTGGAACCGACGCTCACCACATCGCACGGCAGACCCGCGTCCCGCAAGCGAATGGCGGCGCGCACGCAACCCGCACGTTCCTGTTCCGCGAGCGCGGCGAGCGCCTCAGGCGTGTCGAGATCGTAGCTCGACCCGGCATGGGTCATCACGCCACCGAGACGCGCGCCATGGCGCCCACCGTTGCCATGCAGCATCCGCCCGATGTCGAGCAATCGAGGTTCATCGGGCTGAACGCCGGAACGATGACCGTCGGTATCTATTTCGATCCACACCTCAAAGGTTTCGCCATGAGCGCGGCCGAACTCGGCAACAGCTTGCGCCGCCTCCAGGTTATCGACGATCAGTTTGAGATCGCATCCCGCGCGCCGTAACGCCAGAGCGCGAGGTAGTTTCGAGGCAATGATCCCCACCGCGTACAGGATGTCGCTGAAGCCTGCCGCGAAAAACTGCTCGGCTTCCTTGAGTGTCGACACCGTGATGCCGCGGGCACCCGCATCGCGCTGCGCCTGCGCGACTTCCACACACTTCGTCGTCTTCACATGCGGGCGGAACGCAACGCCGAGCGTGTCCATCCGGCTCTGCATGTGGGCGATGTTGCGCTCCATGCGCGGCCGGTCGATCAACGCGGCAGGGGTTTCGATCTGATCCAGAGTCATGACGTGGCCGTTCCCTTCGATGAGTTGAAACCGCGCAGCCAAGGCAGCAACGCGTTGAGCGTAGGTGCTTCGATCTCGGGCGCTTGCGCGCCTTCCACGAGCTCCAGACCCACGCGGTTATGCCAGTAGGTGCGCAAGCCAGTCGCGGCCGTACCGAACATGTCGTAGCTCGAACCGGCGACGAACGCCGCGTCCCTCGCGTCGACCTTCAGACGGTCGAGCGCCATCTGATACGGCCGCGGGTCGGGTTTGTAGAAGCCCGCGCTTTCAGCGGTCACGATCACGTCCCAGTCGATATCGAACAGACCGGCGGCCTGCTCGCCGAGACGCTTCGAGCAGTTGGTCACGATCGCCAGCCGGCAATGCGGTGCGAGCTTGCGCAGCACTTCTTGCGCGCCGCTCCAGGGCGCGAGTTGCAGCCATTGCGCTTCCAGCACGCGGGCGGCTGACTCACGCAAGCCGACCTGCAACGCAGCCTGGCGTACGAGTTCCTCGTAGGGAACATAAGCGCCGCATCCGTAGGTCAGGCGCAAATATTCCGCGCGCCAGGCGCGGCCAGCAGTTTCACTGCCGGCTGCGCGATTCCAGAGACTCCATGAATCGAGCAGGGCGGTCAGCAGGTCGAACAGCACCGCTTTCGGATAAGTTGGGGTAGATTGATTTGGCATGATGGAAGCGACTTTACTGATGAAACCCTAAGCTGTGGTTAAATTCAGGCACATCTATCCTTAAGCAAAATTGAACGATGGAACTCGCTGACCTGCGCCTCGTCACCATGCTCGCGCGCTCGGAATCATTGAGCGCGGCAGCGCGCGTCCTGAACGTGACGCCGTCGGCGCTCTCGATGCGGCTCAAGAAACTCGAAAAGTCGCTGGGTGTAACGCTGGCTACTCGCGATGCACGACATATGTCGCTGACCGCAGACGGCGCAAGACTGGCGCGCGAAGCGCAAGGATTGCTGAGCGCTATCGAGGCACTCCCTGACACCTTCCGCGAGCAGACTGCACAACTCGCCGGACATATTCGAATCGCCGCGCCGTTCGGTTTTGGACGCGTGCATATTGCGCCGCTGCTGGCTCGCTTCGCCCGTGCGAACCCGGGGATTCGCCTGCAACTCGATCTGCTCGAAACGCCCTGGCCCCACAGCCATGCCGCCGATATCGTGATCCAGATCGGCACCGTCCGCGACTCGTCCTGGAGCGCTCGACCATTGCTCGCGAATGAGCGTTGGTTATGCGCGAGTCCGGGTTATATCGCGGCACATGGTTATCCGCGCGAGCCGCGCGAGATTCTCGAACACGACTGCATCTGCATCCGCGAAAACGATGAAGACGTGACGCTCTGGCGGGTGCGCCGGCGAAGGTCGGACGCGGGCAAAAAACCGTCGTCGCCCACCACGCTGCGCGTCACGCCGGCGTTCACCACGAACGATGGCAGCGTCGCGCGCCGTTGGGCGGAGGAAGGCCTGGGGCTCGTGCTGCGCTCGCAATGGGATGTGGCGGATGCGGTCGCGGCGGGCAAGCTGGTGAGGCTCCTCAGCGAATGGGATTTCGGCAGCGCGCCGGTCATCGCACTGGTGCCTACGCGCAAGGGGCGTTCGCTGCGCATCCAGGCGTTGTTGAGTTATCTCGCGGCGAATCTGGGTGCGGAGACTGCCGGTGAGAGGGCGAAAGGGCGAAGGGTCGTTGAGGCAGGCGCTTGACGTTTGCGTTCCGATGGACTTTATAATCGAAACGACAGAGATCAATTATCGCGTGCCGGATCGTTCGTCACGCGTCAAGGAGTGAGCGCATGAAGTATTCGAACCTCGTCGAGCGCCTGCAAGGCAAGCGCACGGCTGCATGGGAAATCCACCACGCCGCGCAGCAGGCTTTGCAGAATGGCGAGGACGTCATCATCCTGAGCGTTGGCGATCCGGACTTCGCTACACCCGAAGTGATTGTCGATCGTGCGGTAGCAGCGCTACGGGCCGGCGACACGCATTACGCAGAAGTGGTAGGCCGTGAGCCGTTGCGTTCGGCCATTGCGCGGGATCACGCACGCGAGACCGGCACGAGCGTTGACGCGAGCAATGTGATCGTGGTCGCGGGCGCGCAGAACGGGCTCTTCGCAACGTCCTTGTGCCTGTGCGAAGCGGGCGACGAGATCATCGTCCCCGAGCCGATGTACCTGACCTACGAGGCCAGCGTCCGGGCATCGGGCGCCACGCTGGTGCCTGTGGCCGTCGATCCGGCGAGGGCATTTCATCTGGACTGCGCAGCGCTCGAGGCAGCTATTACACCGCGTACCAAGGCAATTTTCTTCGCCACGCCGTGCAATCCGACTGGTGTTGTGATGCCGCGTGAAGATCTTGAACGCATCGCCGAACTGGCTCGCAAGCATGATCTATGGGTCGTCTCCGACGAGGTCTATGCGGACCTGACTTTCGAGCGCGAGCATGTGAGCATTGCTTCGCTTGCGGGGATGGCCGAGCGCACTGTGACGCTTGGCAGCTTGTCAAAGTCGCACGCCATGCCCGGTTGGCGCGTGGGCTGGGCGATCGGGCCGAAGGAGCTGATCGAACATCTCGGGCGGCTTGCGCTTTGCATGCTCTACGGGCTGCCGGGCTTCATTCAGGAAGCGGCGTTGACCGCGCTTGAGAACCGGGCGCAGATCGTGGCGGACATGCGCGAGATTTATCGGCGGCGGCGGGACGTCGTGTTCAATCGTCTTCGTGACGTGCCGGGCTTGCATTGTTTGTTACCCGAAGCAGGCATGTTCATGATGGTCGATGTGACCGGCACGGGCCTTGATGCCTATGAATTCAGTTGGCAATTATTCCGCGCGCAAGGCGTTTCACTACTCGACGCCAGCGCGTTCGGCGAGACGGCGAATGGTTATGTGAGGCTGGGTTTTGTCGTCGATGAAGCGCGGCTCGCGCAGGCTTGCGATCGCATCGCGGCGTTCGTTGCGGGCTTGAGGGCTTGAGGCGCGCTTGACTGTCGGGGAACCCGGTCGCACGCCCATTGACCGGATGCCTCGCCCACGACAGGCGTTTATTGTCGGGGCTATCCGATCCGCGCTTAAAACGGTGATCGGGCAGGGACTTTGAGGTGCGATGATCGCTTGCACAGTTCCGCGAACTGACCGCGCCAGTCCGGGCTCGTAAATAGAATGAAATTATCGAAGATTGCGCATTAAGTGAGATTTTTTCTCAGCCGACGGTTCCTATACTGGAGCACACCAGGAATCGAGCGGACATGGGGAGAAACACAATGGACACAAGCAGCGCGGTGTTGGACTTCAATCGTCAATTGACACAGTGGCGACACCGCTTTCATCGCGCGCCCGAAACGGGTTTCGAGGAACACGAGACGAGCGCCTTCGCGGCGGAGGTACTTGAGGGCTTCGGGCTTGAGGTGACGCGGGGTATCGGTGGAACGGGTTTTGTCGCGAGCTTGTCTTGTGGCGACGGTCGCGGTGTGATTGGTCTGCGTGCGGAGATGGATGCGCTCAACATCCATGAGCAAGCACCGGAGCGCGATCACGTGTCCGTTCGCGCCGGCAAGTCCCACGCCTGCGGCCACGATGGTCACATGAGCATGGTGCTCGGCGCGGCAAAGCTCTTATGCGAGCGGCGCGATTTCAACGGGACCGTGCGTTTCATCTTCCAGGCCGCCGAGGAACACGGCAAGGGCGCGAAGGCGATGATCGCCGACAAACTGTTCGAGCGGTTCCCTGTCGATGAAATCTATGGCGTTCACAACATTCCAGGCCTGCGAGCGGGAGCTATTGCAACGCGTGCCGGTGGCATCATGGCGAGTGAGGATAACTTCGTTATCCGTATCAATGGCCGAGGCGGTCACGCTGCAAGACCGCATATGACCATCGATCCCATTGTGATTGCCGCAGAGATCGTGCTGGCTTTGCAGACGGTTGTATCGAGGAGTGTCGACCCCGGCGTGCCCGCGGTGGTCTCCTGCACGGAGTTGTTCACCGATGGTATTCGCAACGCGATTCCCGGACAGGTGATCATCAAGGGCGATACCCGCAGCTATACGCCTGACGTGCAGAGCTTGCTCGAAAGCAGGATGCGCAGCATCAGCGAGTGCATTTGCGCGGCTCATGGCGCCGAATGCTCATTCGAATACACGCATGAGTTTGTTCCCACGGTGAATACGCCGGAGTGCGTTCCGACAGCGATCGCGGCAGCGACGGCGATTGTGGGCGCCGCGAACGTGGACGGCAACGTGGCCCCGATGATGATCTCTGAAGACTTCGGCGCGTTCCTTCAGGTGGTGCCCGGAAACTTTGCGTTCATCGGCAATGGCGCTGAGGGCGAGCCGGGTGCGACGCCCCTTCACAACGCCCGCTACGATTTCAACGACGCCGTCTTGCCCATTGGCGCGCGTTATCTAGCCGAAATCGTGCGCACGAAACTGCCGGCCGTTGATAGCCATAACCAGAACCAGAGGAAAGTTTGATGCTGCAACATAACACCAGCGCTCGCCGGGGGCGTTACGACGAATCGCTTCGCGATATCCTGAACATTCAAGCCGCCGATGAAAGCCGTGCGTGGTTATCAACGTGGGATGGATTGAACGCCGGTCCCACACCGTTGTGGAATCTGCCGGATCTTGCTGCCCGGCTGGGCGTTGGGTCGATCAGCGTGAAGGACGAAGGCCATCGTTCCCCGCTTGGCAGCTTCAAGGCGCTGGGTGCACCGATCGCGCTGATCCGTTTGATTCGACGCCTTTGGCCTGAGCAGGACTTCGTTCCGGCGAAGTTAACTGCTGGGCATTACAAGGCGCAGTTGCAGGATTTCACGGTCATCAGCGCGACCGATGGCAACCACGGTCGCGCATTGGCTGCAGCCGCGCGCAGTATCGGTTGCCGTTGCGTGATCGTGTTGCATCGCCACGTGAACGATGAACGACGACTCGCCATAGAACAGTTGGGCGCGGAGATCGTGCAGGTCGACGGCAACTATGACGAGTCGGTGAAGGAGGCCGCGCGTCAGGCAGAAGAGCATGGCTGGCACGTCGTCTCCGATACCTCGTACGAGGGCTACGAAGCCATCCCGCGCGATGTGATGCAGGGATACGGGACGATCGCAGCCGAAGCAATCGAGCAAGGTAGCGAAGGTCCTTATACGCACGTGTTCATTCAAGGTGGCGTGGGTGGACTGGCAGCCGGAGTTGTCAGTTATTTTGCTGAGCGCTTCGGCGAGAGACGGCCGTTGTGCGTGATTGTCGAACCGGGCCAGGCGGATTGTCTATTTCAAAGCGCGCTGCGAGGGAAGGCGGCCCACACCACCGGCTCCGTCGACTCGATCATGGCCGGCCTTGCTTGCGGAGAGGCGTCGCCGCTGGCGTGGCGTTTCCTGGCCGTTCTCGCCGATGCCTTCATGACCATTCCCGACGATGCCGCCGTCGATGCCATGCGGATCTTTGCCCAAGGCGCTGAGCGTGATATTCCTGTCGTGGCGGGGGAGTCGGGCGCGGCGGGTCTTGCGGGGCTTATCCAGGCGAGCGGCAGCGCGGAAGATCGCGCTGCGCTCGGGCTCGATGAACGCTCGAACGTGCTGCTGCTGAACACCGAGGGCGCGACTGCGCCAGCGTTGTACGAGGGGTTGACTGGGGTGCGTGCCGACGACGTGCTAAAGGCGCAGCGACGCCGGCTGCCAGCTTAAGCGACTACCGTGACCGAGGGATCGGCCGCGGCGAATGCCGCTTCGCGGTCGGCCGCAGGCGGATAGATCCACTCGGTGCAAATCTGCCGCTTGAGCGCTTTCGCCTCCGGGCCGACGAGCTTGATCTGACGATCCCAGCCTTCGGTATAAACCGCGCCCCACGAGCCGAGATCGAGACACGTCACATAGACTGGCTGCCGATAAGGCAAAAGCGCTGCGCCGACCAGATCCGCTGCCACGTTGTGGCCCGCGAACCGGCCCATGTTCATCGCGTGCTGGCATGACATGAGTGCGTGATTGCCTGCGTCGTCGGTAGCCGCGAAGGCGACATCACCGGCGGCGAATATGTCTTCCGTTCCCGATACCCGCAGGTCCGCATCCACATGCAAGCGCCCGAACCGGTCGCGCTCGGCGTTAAGCTTTTTCGTGAGCGCGTTGGCACGCATGCCGGCCGTCCAGATCACCGTCTTTGCATCGATGCGTTCGCCGGTCGATGTGACGATCCCATCGGTGTCGATGCTGTTCACCGCGGTATTCAGACGTAGCGTGATGCCGAGTTCGGTCAATGCCTGCTCAATCACAGGCCGGGGACCAAGGCCAAGATCCGGGCCTACTGCATCGGCTTGTTCTATCACGATCACGTTGACAGATGCGTTGCTTCCCAACAGGGACCGCAGACGTTCCGGAAGTTCAGTCGCTATTTCGATGCCCGTAAATCCGCCGCCCACCACAACCACGGTGTTGCGCGCCGGGGTATCAGGTTGATCGGCGAGCTTGCCAAGATGCGCTTCGAGAAGCGCGGCGTCCTCAATCTGGTCGATGCTGAACGCGGCCGTTGCCAGGCCGGACACCGGAGGACGAAAGAGCGAACTTCCGCTAGCCAGCACAAGCTTGTCATACCGCACCGTGAACGTGTTTCCGTCCGCGCCGACGGCCTCGACTTCGCGGGTTGCCGCACGCATCTCACTCACGCTGCCCTGGATAAAGCGAACGCCGGTTGCCTCGAAGAGCGGCAGCAAGGGTGCTTTCATGCCGAGCGGATTGGACTCGTGAAGACGCGGCCGGACATGCAGCATGGGCTCGGGCGCAATCAAGACCACTTCGATCTTCTCTCCCGACTTGTTTGCGATGTCCAGCAGACGAGCAGCACCCAGCGCGCTCCACATACCGGCGAAACCGGCGCCGACTACCAAGATTCTCTTGCCGCTATCAGTCATTTTTAGTTCCATTCATTGATCAGGTCATTTAACTCGATGCCATGCGTGTGATTGCAGGACGAGCCCGAGGAAAAGTTTCGTCATGGGCATAACTACGACTATAGATGTCGTAGTTAGATTTGGCAAGCACGTACTTCATCGATCTGTTTTTCAGACGATTGTGGCAAATCGGGTGGCATATCCACAATGCCGGGCTTGATATAGCGCATATGCGATAAATTACACGAGACGTATCGATTCACGTTGCTCGGTACCGGCTGATTACATAGAATGTAGGAACTAGGATCTACTGAGTCGGAGATGAGATGAGCCACATCAGTTCGGGCGTCGAATATGCGCTGCACTGTCTTTTGTATTTAACCGACGCGCCCGCCGGCGTAGGCGAGGCGAGCGTGCGTGACCTGGCCGAGCTGCAAGGGTTATCGGTCGATTACGTTGCCAAGCTTTTCACGAAACTTCATAAGGCGGGATTGACGGTCGCCACGGAGGGCGCGCGTGGGGGATTTACGCTCGCGCGGCCCGCTGATCGAATCACCGTGCTTGACGTTGTGCAGGCTGTCGACGGTCCAAAACCGCTGTTCGATTGCCGCGAAATTCGCGCCCGCTGCGCGATCTTCGGGGATACCCCACCGAAATGGGCGACAAGCGGCACGTGCTCTATTCACGCTGTGATGCTGGACGCCGAGAAGCGCATGAACGAGGTGCTTGAAGCAGAGACGCTGGCGAGTCTGGCGGTTCGAACGGTTGCGAAAGCGCCGCGCACTTACCACACCGATATCGTCAACTGGATCGACAATCGGGCGAGCAGCCGTTAACTCGGTGCGCAACGTGCAAGCGCGACAGCTTCTCGGCCGCGGAGTCTAGTCCGAGAAACCGTTTTCGAAGGTCTTGCGCAAATAGGAGACGAATGCAGTCACTGCACGCGGCACATGCGACGCGTAAGGCCGGACGATATAAAGCTGTTCAGCGAAGCCGCCCTTGGGTTGCCACTCCGGGAGTACCTTAATCAACTGCCCGGCGCGCAGCGCAGCTTGCGCGCTGAAATCAGGTAGGAGCGCAATACCGAGATCGTCGAGTGCGGCGTCGCGCAGGGTCTCGCTATTGTTCGCGGAAAACGGCCCGTTGATCGGCACGGTCACGCGCTCGGCCGCGGTCTTGCGCCCCGTCGCGCGTTCGAATGTCCAGGCGGGCGCCTCTTGCGCACGCGGATAAAACAGGCAGTCATGCGAGGCCAGATCCTGGGGGGAAGCGGGCGTGCCGCGCCGGCGCAGGTACGCGCGTGTAGCCACAATCACCGAGCGCGTCGCGCACAACGTCCAGGCCACATGTGTTTCCGGCGCGGCGGCGCTATGGCGGATCGCGAGATCGAAACCCTCGCTGGCAAGCGAACTGATGCGGTCCGACACTTCGAGCTGCACGCGTACTTCCGGATTCGCCCGGAGAAAGGCCGACAGATGCGGCACGAGTTGCTGCCGCGCGAACGCCACCGGGGCGGTGGCGCGCAGCTCGCCGCGAGCGACGCCAGCCGAATCGCGCACGCCCGCGAAACTTTGCGCAATACCTTCATATTGATCGCGGGTTTGATCGACCAGACGCTGCCCCGCCTCTGTCAGCCGCACGCTGCGCGTTGTGCGCTGCACCAGTGACACTCCCGCTGCACGCTCCAACTCGGCAATCCGCTGGCTCATGGCGGCCTTGCTCACGCCGAGCCGTGTGGCCGCGCGCGTATAGCTGCCTTGCTGCGCGAGAATCGTCAGCCAATACAGATGAGTCCAGAGCGCCTCGACGCGTTGCGTTTCCATATCTTCATTGTTCACCATAGAAAACAATCATTTCAATCATAGCGCCTTTGCAGACGCCTCTGACGTTCTTACACTCTGAAGACTCCCATCTCATTCAGGTGTCACATCATGCAAAGCTTCAGCGATCGCGCGGACGTCGGCCACTTTATCCAGGGCCGCCGTGTTCCCGGCACGGGCACGCGGACCCAGCCGATTTTCAATCCCGCGACCGGTAAGGAAGCACGCACGCTGCGTCTGGGCGATGTCGCCGATGTGGACGCCGCTGTCGCCGGTGCGAAGAAAGCGTTTGTGGCCTGGAGCGAGACGCCGCCCATCCGGCGCGCGCGCGTCATGCTGCGTTTTCTGGAGCTGATGAACAAGCACCGTGACGAGCTCGCCGCGATCATCACCGCCGAGCACGGCAAGGTGTTCAGCGACGCGCAGGGCGAAGTGTCGCGGGGTATCGATGTAATCGAATTCGCTTGCGGCATTCCTCAGCTTTTGAAGGGTGACTATACCGAGCAGGTATCGACGGGTATCGACAACTGGACGACGCGTCAGGCGCTTGGCGTGGTGGCAGGCATTACGCCGTTCAACTTCCCGTGCATGGTGCCGTGCTGGATGTTCCCGGTCGCTATCGCTGCGGGGAATTCGTTTGTGCTGAAGCCGAGTGAGCGCGATCCGTCGGCTGCGTTGTTCATGGCGGGGTTGTTGCAGGAAGCCGGTCTGCCCGATGGCGTGTTCAGCGTGGTGCAAGGCGACAAGGTCGTGGTCGATGCGCTGCTCGTGCATCCCGATGTGAAGGCCATCAGCTTTGTGGGATCAACGCCGATCGCGAATTACATTTATCAGACGGGTGCGCAACACGGCAAGCGCGTGCAGGCGCTTGGCGGCGCGAAGAATCACATGGTCGTGATGCCGGATGCGGATATCGACCAGGCTATCGATGCACTGGTTGGCGCCGGTTATGGCTCGGCGGGCGAGCGTTGCATGGCGATTTCGGTGGCCGTACTGGTCGGCGATGTGGCCGACAGGCTGATTCCGCGACTGGCAGAGCGCGCACGCACGCTGATTGTGAAGAACGGTATGGAGGCTGATGCCGAAATGGGCCCGATCGTCACGCGTCAGGCATTGGAACGCATTGAAGGTTATATCGCGCTGGGTGTGGAGGAGGGCGCTTCGCTGGTCGTCGATGGACGTGGTTTGAAGGTGCCGGGGCATGAAGAAGGTTTCTTCACGGGCGGTACGTTGTTCGATCACGTGACGCCTGAGATGCGCATTTATAAGGAAGAGATTTTTGGGCCGGTGCTGGCGTGTGTGCGGGTGAAGGACTTCACCGAAGCGGTTGATCTGATCAACGCGCATGAGTTTGGCAATGGGGTTGCGTGTTATACGCGTGATGGGCACATTGCGCGCGAGTTCGGACGGCGGATTGAAGTGGGGATGGTCGGGATCAATGTGCCTATTCCGGTGCCGATGGCTTGGCACGGCTTCGGCGGATGGAAGCGTAGCCTGTTTGGCGATATGCACGCGTACGGCGAAGAAGGCGTGCGGTTTTATACGCGGCAGAAGTCGATCATGCAGCGGTGGCCGGAAAGCACGGAGAAGGGTGCTGAGTTCGCGATGCCTACGGCGAAGTGATTGCGCGCGGATCGTGAACGCGGCCGCCGCCGCTTAAGTTGAGCGGCAGTCGCAGGTCCAGCGGTCTCGTCGATTAACCGGGCAGTCGTTTGTCCGACCGAAGGTTAATCGACGCGCGATCAGGCTGGACGTGCCCAATCATCTTTTACTGAACCGCCTTTGCTTACCGGCTTGACCGGCGGGGTTGTACTCGGTCTGACGGACTGTGCCGCGCCGGGACTTGCGGTTTGCGGGGTATTCACTGTTTGCGGTGCGCTGTGCCGCTTGACGGCCTCGTCGTCGATACCCGCAACACTTAGCGAGCTGTCCCTCACGTCGACCCTGACCGGATCGGTCTTCTTCCACTGCTTCTTCGGCAGCACCAGTTTCCACTTCGAATCCCGCCCGTCATCACGGAAGAAGGCGACGATGCCGACGTACTCCGCGTCGTCGCTCATCGGCTCACTGATGCTGGCGTTCGCATTAGGCCGAAGCACGAGATCCGTTGACCCGAGCAGGTCAGCCTTCAGCGTATCCATATCGTTTGTCTGCAACTGTGCGTAGTCGAGTTGATCGAACGCTTGCGGCGACTTCAGTTGATAGATCCGCACCACGGTCGAGAGCGATTGCCCGGTGCCGCTTGTATTCGACGATGATCGACTGACGAAGTCGAGGTTCATGGTTTTCACCTGCGTGGTGAACGCCCATTTCGCTGCGTCCACTGTTCCGGTTTTCACGGACTGGGCCACGCCGCAGCCCGCGAAAGTAAGAACGGCACACACCGCGGCGGCGAGTTGCGTCTGTCGGATCATCGTGGGATTCATGCTTGCGTTCCAGTGTTTTAATGTGTTGTACGTGTGTTCGCGGCTCGACCGTCCCACGTGCCAAGTTGCACGCGGGTGATGGCACCCGTTTCGTAGGGCCGCTTGACCTGCTGCAATTGGCTTGTGTAGCCGAGGCGAACCTGATCGGAAGCGATATCTGCTCTTGGCATCAAGTCCGGCGAGACATGCATCTCCAGATGCGCGTTCGCTTCGTAGCCGAGATAGAAGCTCAGCAGCGCCATGACTTCGCTGTGCATTTGATGGCCGGGCGTCAGGCCCAATACCGATTCGGTTGTCGTTGGTGCGATCACGACGCGCGCGCAATTACCGCGATCGTAGAAACCGCGTCCGAGTACACAGTTTTCACCCAGCGCAGTTGGCTCAAACTCGTTTAACTGAATCCAAACCGGATGGAATTCGGTAACCGTGATTGTTGCGTCAGGCACGGCGTGTCGCAGCACGCCAGCGAGACCTTCCGCTGTGCGCGTGCGCTGACTGGCGAGCCCGAGCATTGAGAGAAGCTTGCGGGTGCCAACGGTCTGCTCGATCGCCGGATGCCCGATCCCCAATCCGACAAGGCTAAGCAGGTAGCGCGAGACGTCATCCGTACCGCCTTTTGCGAAGCCTGCCGGAAATCGATACTTGCGCCACGTCCGATAAAACTGTGTCGCGATCCGGTGATGGAACATGTCCAGAAAGCCCGACAACGATTCAGCGCCGTCGCGGTTCTGCGCGACTTCATCGATGAAGTACGAAGGCATGCGCGCATCGACGCCATAGAGCCCCAGAAACGTCGTGCGGATAGCCGGTGGTTTCGATCTGTCGTCATAGTCGTACTCGACCGCGTCGATTTCCCGATTCGGGAATCCGAGTCGAGCGCGCGAGCGAAAGCGTACCGGCTCATTTGCCGGCGAGTCAGTTGAGCCAAGCGAGGGCAGATTCGGCGCAGCGAGTTCAATCAGCTCACAAAAGCGCATGAAGTTCATGCGTGTCGCGTTTTGCAGCAAAGCGGGCAGCAGCACGCGCTCCACGTGTTCACTAAGCACTGGAAACTCTCGATGAGGCGCGTTCAAAACGGTGCGCCTTCAGCTTTGTTATCGGGCCACGTAATGCGACGTCCACTCGGTAGCGAGACCACGACCAGCTTCGTATAGATATTCATCGTCGCGTACAGCGCGAGGAAGCGGTTGAGCATTTCACTTGCTGGCCGTGCTCGCGGATTCCCCACACCTGTTGCGTGCGCCCGACGCATGGCAATTGTTGAGCGTGTCCGCGGTTCAGATCGAACGATTGATGCCGGAGTTGAATCGCGTATCGATCGAAGGACAGAAGGAAGCGTCGATGGACAGCGCTGCGGGTTCCGGAGCTACGCACAAAAACGCTGACGAGCCTTCGATAGTAGTACCGAAACAAGCGACATCCGACGCGCTGCAACGCTTCACCATCGACATCACGCAAAAGGCACGCGACGGCAAGATCGATCCGGTGTTTGGACGCGAAGTCGAAATCCGGCAGATGGTCGATATCCTCGCACGACGCCGCAAGAACAATCCGATCCTCGTGGGTGAACCGGGGGTGGGCAAGACGGCGCTTGTTGAAGGGCTCGCGCTGAAGATTATCGAAGGCGATGTGCCAACGGCCATCCGCAATGTCAGCGTGCTTACGCTTGATCTTGGTCTTCTGCAAGCGGGCGCAGGCGTGAAAGGCGAATTCGAGCAACGCCTAAAGAACGTGATTGAAGCCGTTCAGCAGTCGTCCACGCCGATTTTATTGTTCATCGATGAAGCACATACGTTGATTGGCGCAGGCAACACAGCGGGTGGCGCGGACGCAGCGAACTTGCTGAAACCCGCACTTGCCCGAGGCGAGTTACGCACGATCGCTGCCACGACCTGGTCCGAATACAAACAATACTTCGAACGTGACGCTGCGCTTGAACGACGCTTCCAGATGGTCAAAGTCGATGAACCCGACGACGACAACGCGTGCCTGATGCTGCGCGGTTTGAAGGAGCGCTACGCGCAACATCATGGCGTACATATCACCGACGCCGCTGTCAGCGCGGCGGTTCGTTTATCGCGTCGTTACCTCACTGGCCGTCAGTTGCCGGACAAGGCTGTCGATCTGCTGGACACGGCGGCAGCGCGCGTGCGCATGAGTCTTGATGCAACCCCGATCGCCATCTCTACCCGGCGGGCAGAACACGCAGCGCTCGACGTGGAACGCGCGGCCTTGCTGCACGATGAAGGCGCAACGTCGGTGGAATACGCGGAGCGTCTTGCGTCTATCGACACCCGGATGGAGACGCTCACGCGCGAACTGGTGCAACTGGAAGTTGATTTCGCGCAACAAAAGGACGCGATTCTGACGCTCTTCGCGCTACGTGCACGGTGGCATGCTGCAACCGACGAAACCGGGCGACGCGACTTGCAGCCGTCGATCAAACAGGCTCACGATCAACTCGCCCAACATGGCAACGACGCGTTGATCTACGCAGAAGTCGATGAAGCCGCGATTGCCCGCGTGATTGCGGACTGGACGGGCGTGCCGGTCGGCAGTTTGCTGTCGGACGAACTCGCAACGCTGCTGGAATTGGAAACGCGGCTGGGACAGATCGTGGTCGGTCAGGACGATGCATTGCAAGCACTCGGCAAGAGCCTGCGTGCGGCCAAAGCGGGGCTTAAGTCTGAAGAGGCGCCGCTTGGCGTGTTCTTGCTGGTCGGACCATCCGGCGTGGGTAAAACCGAAACCGCGCGTGCGCTGGCTGACCTGATGTTCGGCGGTGAACGCGCGTTGCTTACGATCAACCTCTCGGAGTACCAGGAAGCCCATACGGTTTCTCAGCTCAAGGGCTCGCCACCGGGTTATGTCGGCTATGGACAAGGTGGCGTGCTCACCGAAGCTGTGCGCCGGCGTCCGTACAGCGTGATTCTGCTCGATGAAGTTGAGAAAGCGCATCGCGATGTCTTGAGCGTCTTCTATCAAGTCTTCGATCGCGGTTTCATGCGCGACGGTGAAGGACGCGTGATCGACTTCCGCAATACGGTGATCGTGATGACATCGAATCTGGGCAGCGAACTGATCATGGCCGCACAGGAAGCGGTAGTCGAAGCCGGCGGTGAGGTCACTACCGGCATGCTGATGGAGGCGATCAGGCCGACGCTGATCGAGCACTTCCAGCCGGCGTTGCTCGCCCGCTTTCAGACGGTGGTCTACCGGCCGCTTTCTTCGGACGCGATGACCACGATCGTACGCATGAAGCTCGCGAAGGTGTCGCAGCGCATCGAGCGTAAGTTTAACGTGCCGCTTATCTGCGACGACGCGCTGACCGGCGAACTTGTGCGTGCGTGCCAGTTGCCGGATTCGGGCGCACGCAATATCGATAGCCTGCTCGACCAGCAGATTCTGCCGGTGCTTTCGCGGGAGTTGCTGGTACGGGTTGCGCAAGCGCAGACCCTTCATGCGGTCCGGTTGTCGTACTCAGACGAAAGTGGCATTGCTGTGGATTTCGATGACGATTTAGGTTGCGCGTCAAGCGAAGTTCATGCGGTGTCGATCAGCGAAGAAGTCACGCCATGACGCGCGGCGGACCTGGACTGTTCGAAGCGGTGACGGGCCATTTTGCGAACGGCGATCCAATTGACTCGCACGACAGGAACACTCAGACGTTCCTGTCTGTGCGGGACAATATCCAGCGGATTCTGAACAGCCGTCGCAATAGCCTTTTGCACTTGCCTGACTACGGTCTGGGTGATCTGTCGAAGATCTATCGGCACATGCCGGCCTCGGCGCATACGCTTCGGCGCGAGATTGAAGATACGTTGCTCAAGTACGAGCCACGTTTGAAATCGATCGATATCGCTTCCGCCGATCCAGAGGAGGGCATGCTGCTCAGTTTCACGATGACCTGTGAATTGCATCAAGGGGGACTTGTGCGCTACGGCACGTATTTCACGCCCGACGGACAAGCCCGGCTGACGACGCGTGAGGACGGCGACCGGTAGCAGGCCTTTAGTGCGCGTCGTATAGGAGAAGCGGCATACAAACATATTGCATTGAAAGCTAGCGCGAGCAGGATGGACATCGAGGTAATAGAATATGCAAACCAGGCCGACCACTGCGCCCGGCAGCAGATTCACCCCCCTCCACCGGCGCGAGCACACCCACCCCTCCATGACCCTTCTCACCACCTCGCAGATCCAAACCTGGCATGCCCACGTCTACTTCGACGCCTCCACCCGCGATGCCGCCTGGCAGTTCCGCGAGGAGATCGCGGCCCATTTCGGCGATGCCTTGCAACTCGGCCGGTTCCACGAAAAGCCTGTCGGTCCGCATCCGAAATGGTCGTACCAGCTCGCTTTCGAGCGTGCGCAATTTGCCGATATCGTTGAATGGCTGACGCTGAATCACGGCGTGCTAGACGTTTTTCTCCATCCAAATACCGGCGATTCGCTGCGAGACCATCGCGACGCGGCAGTGTGGATCGGTCACTCGCACAATCTGGTGCTCGACATATTCACAGCCTGATCAAAGCGTAAACCGCTCCGCCCGACTCAAGAACCTCGCGCGTGCCTGAACCCGCCCGGCCCCACCCCATAAGTGTCTTTAAACTTCTTGCTGAACGCCGATTCCGACTGATAACCCACATCGTCCGCAATCTCGCCAATGCTCTTCGATGTACGCGTCAGCAACGTCCCCGCAAGTTGCATGCGAATGCGGGTGAGCAGAGACATGGGCGAGTCTTCGGTGAGTGCGCTGAACGTTCGCATGTAGGTGGCGCGTGACATTGCCGATTGCTGAGCCAGCATGTCGATCGTCCATCGTTCAGCCGGCCGTTCCAGCATGGCAATCACCGATGCCCCAAGCCGCGGATGCGCGAGCAGCGCGAGTACATCGGTGGTGGACGGCTGCTGTTCAAGATGCGCCCGCAGCAACAGCGTGAACAACGCGGTGGAGAGCGCCGACACAATGGAATATGCGCCCG
>Ga0302220_10000356_pt1 | contig 39902 bp, 31 predicted proteins | sample II_Palsa_E1_3_FD_194572 | JGI IMG/M metagenome (GOLD analysis project Ga0302220, IMG submission 194572) | Peat permafrost microbial communities from Stordalen Mire near Abisko, Sweden - II_Palsa_E1_3 | ecosystem: Environmental > Terrestrial > Soil > Palsa > Peat permafrost | place: Sweden...
CCGAAGGCTCGGTCGAGGTCGCAGACAAGAAACTTATCCTCACTCCCGCTGCCAACGAGCCTCCCGCCGTCGTCGCTGCCGACGATGTCGATTACCTCATCGATCGCGCATCCTTCGATAAGCAGATGGCCCACAAGGCAGGCTTCCTCACCGGCTGGGGTGGAGCCATCACCGGCGGCGCCACCCTCGTGCGCTCCACAACCACCGCCACCACCTTCAATGTCGGCGTGAACCTGGTCCGCGCCATCCCCACCGTGCCCTGGATGGCCCCACGCAATCGCACCACCGTGAACGTCAGCGAGAGCTACGGTAAACTTTCCACTCCCGTCATCCCTCCCACCATTCCGCCCACCCCCGCCAGCGAGGTCCTCACCAACATCTTCCACGCCGACACTGAGCGCGATCAATACTTCAGCCCACGCCTCTACGCCCTCGTCGACGCCTCCTGGGATCACAACTTCGGCCAGGGACTCCAGCTCCAGCAGGTCTACGGGGGCGGCATCGGCTACACCGCCATCAAGACCCCTAAGCAGGAACTCGATCTCAAGGCAGACGTCCACTACATGAAGCAGCAGTACATCTCCACCACGGTCGACGGCGTCGTTACCACCACGCCCTCGACCAACATCATCGGCACCACTATTTTTGAGGGCTACACCCGCAATTTGCCCCGCAAGATGCTGTTTACCGAGTCCCTGAACTACCTTCCTGCTTGGAATGACTTCAAGGCCTACTCCGCGAATTTCAACGCGGCTCTCACACTACCGGTCTACAAGCGCCTTGCTGCCACCATTGCCGTTGCGGATAACTACCTCAACGATCCGGCGCAGTTCTACAAGAAGAACTCCTTCCAGTTCATCGCCGGCGTCACCTATGTGCTCCCATAACGCGCCTTTCAGCGCGTTATGGGCTGTTCGAATGGGTCCGGGATGTTCTAATGGATAGATGCGGGTCTGTTGGCCAGCAAGTGTATGTTCAGGAGTTCGGATTTGATGTGTGATGTGCGGAAATTGGCAGTACGGTTAGTTCTCTCTGGTATGGCAGTTGGTCTGCTCGCCGGAGCTATCGCCCCAGCAAACGCCCAGACTGTGACCCAGACCCAGTCCAAAAAGAGAAAGCAAGAAACCCACGCCCACCACGAGACCAACGCGACCCGTATCGCGCGCGTTGCTCGGACCACCGAAGAGACCTACTCGCATCGGTATGAGGTCTTCGGTGGAGGCGGCTATCTGCGTTTTCGCAGCGGCGAGTACCTCCGCAGGAATAACGAAATCACCTGGGCAACGGCCTTCAATTATTACTTCAATCACAAGTTTGCAGTGGTCGGCGATGCCCGTGGCGCTTTTGGCAATGCGCACGCCATCACCAATAACGAGTTTGGCGTCTACAACCCCCAGATCAACGAGTACATGTTTATGGGTGGCGTGAGCTATCGCTTCGTGGCCAAAGAGAAATTTGCCGTCAGTGCTCAAGCCCTCGCGGGAACCGGCTGGGGTATCTTCTCCGGCGGCAGTAAGGGTATTCCAGCCACCGATCTCGGCTTGTGGGAGAGCGGCTTGCGTCCCGCCTATTCGCTCGGCGTCAGCGCGGACTACAACGTCTACCCCAATCTCGCCATCAGGGTCACTCCCACCTGGGTTGGTACCAACTTCATCGGACCCAACGGCAGCACCATTCAGAGCAATCTTGGATTCAACCTCGGCGTCATCTATCGTTTCGGCCACCAGTAGGATTTTGCGGCCTGAAATCCGGACCGCGCCTGCAGCCTCAAGCGTAAGATAGCTATATGTCCAAAGGTTGGGAATCCAAGAGCGTCGAAGAGCAACAAGCCGAGGCCGCGACCCCGAAGGCCTCCACCTCCGAGGTTACTGCCGAGGTAAAACGAGCCGAAGCCGACCGCAAGCGCCGCTTGCAGGCTCTCGAAATGCAGCGGGAACGCGTCCTCTCCGAGCGCACCTCCAGCCCTCACCGTCGCAGCGCCCTCGAACTCGCACTCGCCACCATCGAGCGCGAACTCGAACAGCTCGGCTGGTCCATCAAGCTGTAGCTCTCGCTTAGCTCTTGCGCGTCAGCACAAAGGGATTCGCCTGCGCCGTCGGCGTCAGCACAACCGTTTGAATGCTTACATGCGCCGGCCTCGTCGCCGCCCACACAATCGCATCCGCAATGTCCTCCGCCTGCAGTGGATCCACATTCTGATACGTCTTCGCCGCCCGCCCCTCATCTCCCCGAAAGCGAACTTTGCTGAAGTCCGTCTCCACCATCCCAGGATCAATGGACGTCACCCGCACCGCCGTCCCATTCACGTCAATCCGCAGGCCGTCCGAGATGAATCGCTCCGCCGCCTTGGTCGCGCAGTACACGCCGCCGTTCGCATAAGCCATGTGCCCCGCAATCGACCCAAGATTAATCACATGACCGTGATTGCGCGCCACCATCCCCGGCACAATCGCGCGCGTCACGTATAGGAGTCCCTTCACATTCGTGTCGATCATCTCTTCCCAGTTCTCAATATCGTCCTCATAAAGCTTGGTCAGCCCGCGACTCAGCCCCGCGTTATTAACCAGCACATCAATCGACTCCCACCCCGCCGGCAACTCCCCCAACACCCGCTTCACCGCCGCCCGATCCCGCACGTCGATCTCCAGCAGCAGCAGGTCAGCCGCGCCCGCATCCCGCAACTCGGCCTCCATCTCCTGCAGCCTCTCCAGCCGGCGAGCACACAACATCAGCTTCGCCCCCAGCCGCGCGAACTCCATCGCCGTCGCCGCCCCAATCCCCGAGCTCGCTCCCGTCACAAAAACAATCTTGCCCTTCATTGAAGTACTCACACATCCCTCCACTACTCCAATTATTCTTGCACGCCAAAAAGCACGAAGACCGCGAGCATCTCGCGGCCTTCGTCTGCTTCCGTTTCTACACCAGGCTACTGAGCAGGTGGCTGCGTGATGACTGGTTGCGTCGTCTGCACACCAATCGCCGCACCCGAAATAACCATGTTCACCCGCCGATTCTGCCGCCGCCCATCCGCCGTAGCGTTGGAAGCCACCGGATCAGCCTTCCCATAGCCAACCGACGTTACGTTCCCCGCAGGCACACCATTCTGAATCAGGAAATCGTGTACTGCATTCGCACGGTTCTCACTCAGCTTCAAGTTATACGCATCGCCGCCAACCGAGTCCGTATAGCCCTCAACCTGCACCTTCAGATCAGGATAAAGCTCCAGGATCGTCGACACCTTCGCCAACGCAATCTGCGCATTCGTCTTCAACGTGTACCGGCCGCTGTCGAACAACACATCACCCAGGTTAATCACCAGGCCACGTGCCGTCTCCGTCGTCTCCAGCACCGCGTTCAACTGCGCACGCAGCTTCTCACGAGTCGCGGCTGCCTCGGCCTTGGCCGCATCCACCTGGCCCTGCGCGTCCGCCGCCTGCGCACGCGCCATCGCAGCTTCGGAGTCCGCTCTCGCCTTCGCCGCGTCCGCCCGCGCCCTCGCCGCATCCGCCTGCGCAGCTGCCGCAGCCGACGCTTCAGCCGCTGCTTTGTCCTTGCTCGCCTGCAGTTCCGCCTGCTGCGCCTGCTGCTGCGCCGCTACCTTCGCATCCTGCGCTTCTTGCTGGCGTTGCTGTTCCTGTTTGCGCAGCGTCAGAATGCGCGCGTCTTCCGCACGCTCCGTCGCCGACCGCGCATACGTGAACTCCATCTTCACATCACGATGCTTGCTCGATTGAATGTCCTGCGCATTCTGAATGTCGGTCGCAACTTCCTTCATAATGTCCGCAGCATACTGGTCCGCTCCCACAGACTTCGCAATCCGCTGCGCGTTGTACGCCTCGTATAGCGCCAGTGGCGTGTGTTCCCGGTCTGTAATGGGGAACTCAATCGTCTTCGATCCGGAAGTAGGAGCGTACAAACCCTTTGGCAACAGGTGGAAGTGCACATTCACCTGCTGCAGAACGCCGTTTGTCCTATCGGTAAACACATTCTCCAACACCACAACATCGCTCGGCTGCGAGACCGCATAGTACGGCTCGGCGGTAACGATCATGCCGAACGCCTGGAACGAAGACGTCACATTAAGGCTGGCCTTATCGCCCGCCAGCTCCAACTCGCCAAGGTTCTGCGGACGTCCATCCACAGAGATCGCCCACAGAACATACGTCAGATACTCCGCACCAAACCCGTTGGCCGGAGAAAGCCCCTCGAAATGTACCGAGATCTCGGTCTTGCCCGTCACCGAGTTAACCTTGGCATCGCCCTTCCCACCCGGCAGCAGGTTGGTGCCTTTGAACCCAACATGCGTCGACCCGCTGCGATTAAAGTAGTTCACCGCGTCCAGCTGCCGCTCCACCACCTTCACGTGGTAAACGTAAACGCCGTTTGGCCCCTGTGCAATCACTTCGCCGGTTTTGGCGCCCGGAGCCACCGTCGTCGGATTCGGCTCCTGTGCGCCTGCTACCCATCCCAATCCACCCAACACCAGAGCCGTCGCCGCGACTGCTCCTGACATCTTCTTCGTCCACGTGCCTGACATCGTATCGTTCTCCTTAGACTTCCGCCGCCACCCTGCAGGCGCGGCAATTCCTTATATGCTTCAGCAAGTCGGATGCCCCGTCACTCGTTAAAGGTGTCCCTCCAATACAAATGTTCATAGAAGGCAACCTATTCTACGCGTTGCAATTACCCAGACCCCATCTCCCCTCTCACCGCCTTATATCGTGAATGCTTCCGACCACAAAGCCTCCGCGTCCCTGCGAAGTTACCGCCGATTATCCTGTTATCCAAGCCCTACTCGTCCCCAATCGTCCCTATAATCGAGCTGTTAAGAGAGCCCACGCGTGAGTGAATCGATCGTCGAAATTTTGGGGCTGCGCAAGGTCTACGCCGGCAAGAATCCCGTGACGGCCGTCGACGGCATCGACCTCCACGTCCCTGCTGGATTGATCTACGGCTTGCTTGGCCCCAACGGTGCCGGCAAGACCACCACCATCTCCATCGCCACCACCCGCGCCATTCCAACCGCCGGCTCCGTCAAAATCGCCGGCATCGACGTCGTCGCTCACCCCGCCCTCGCCCGCTGCGTCATCGGCGTGGTCCCCCAATACAACACCCTCGATCGTTCCTGCACCGTCTCAGAAAACATCTACTTCCATTGCCGATACTTCGGCATGACCAAGGAAGTCGCCGCGCAGCGCACCGCCCAGCTCCTCGATCAGTTTCGCCTCAGCGACCGCGCCGCCGCATACCCTCAGGCCCTCAGCGGCGGCCTCGCCCAGCGCCTCCAGATCGCCCGCGCCATCGCCCACCATCCCAAGGTCCTCTTCCTCGATGAGCCCAGCGCCGGCCTCGATCCCCAGAGCCGCATCGCCATGTGGGATGCCGTCCAGGCCCTCCGCGCAGAAGGCATCACCGTCGTCCTCACCACCCACTACATGGAAGAGGCCGACGAACTCTGCGACCGCCTCGCCATCATCGACCACGGAAAAATTCTCATCGAAGACACCCCCGCCGCTCTCAAAGCCAGCGTTGGCGGCGACATCATCTACGACCTCCGCATGCGCGGCGTGCGCGATAGCGGCAATCTCGAAAGAGAGCTCGCCACCATCGACGGCGTCACCCGCGTCGAAGTCATCGAGGGCGGCCTCCGCGTCCTCGCCCGCGTGCAGGACGGCCTCCTCGCCAAGGTAGTCACCAACGCCAATACCTACGGCTTACGCGACGTCACCACCACCGAGCCCAGTCTTGAAACCGTCTTCATCCGCCTTACCGGCAGAGATCTTCGCGAATAGCATGCAGAAGGAATCGATCATGACTGAAGCCGCGGCGCGTAGCAACGACACAAAAATTGTGGTCTACACGCGCGCTTTTCTCGGCTTGATGCAGCGCGACTTCCGCGTCCTCACACGCGAAATCGTCCCCTTCCTCATCCGCATCGCCATGAATCCGCTGCTCTTCCTCTTCGTCTTCACCTTCGTTATGCCCCACATGAGCGGTGGCGCCAGCTTGAGCCCCACTGCCGGCATGGCAGCCGCAGGCGGAGGCGGTTTCGGCACCGTCCTTCTTCCCGGCCTCATGGCCGTCGCCATCATGTTCTCCGGCATCGCCGCCGTCGCCCTTCCCCTCGCGCAGGAGTTCGGTGTCACCCGCGAAATCGACGACCGCGTCATGTGCCCCCTCCCCATCGGCGCCGTCGCCATCGAGAAGATCGTCTTCTCCGCCATCCAAAGCGTCTTCGCCGCCGCCGTGGTCTTCCCCCTGGCCTACTACATCCCCAGCACACCGGTCCTCGCGCACGTCTCCAACTGGTGGTTTTTTATCGCCGTCATGGTCCTCGCCAGCTTGCTCGCCGGAGCGCTCGGTCTCACCATCGGCACTTACGTCCAACCCAAGCAGATCGGCCTCATCTTCGGCGTGGTCATCATGCCAATCACCTTCCTTGGCTGCATCTATTACCCTTGGGCTGCGCTCACCAACATCCGTTGGCTCCAGATAGGCGTCCTCCTCAACCCCATCGTCTACATCAGCGAAGGCCTGCGCGCCGCCCTCACGCCCACCATCGGTCACATGCCCGACGCCAACATCCTCGCCATGCTGCTCTTCTTCCTAGTCCTGCTTACGCTGATAGGTCTCCGCGGCTTCGCCAACCGCGTCGTCAGCTGACCACGAGTTCCAACAGGATTAGCAAGTCACGAGCTTCAACAGGATTAGCAGTGGGCTTCAGCCCACTGAATCAGCCTCCGCCGAAGAAGGGGCTTTAGCCCTGGCCTTCCCCGCGCCCCGCCTCATCTTCGCCGCCAGGTCCTTCGCGATCAAATCCCCATGGAACCGCCCATTCTCAATAAAGATTTCATTCGTCCGTTCCCCCGCCACCACCACGCCCGCCAAATAAATTCCCGCCACATTCGACTCATGCGTCCCGGGATCGCACACCGGGCAGCGCGCATTCTTATCATCCAGCTTCACCCCCAGCGCCTCGATAAACGAAAAGTCCGGATGGTATCCCGTCAGCGCAAACACAAACTGGTTAGGAATCACCTTCGGCCCACCCGGCGTCAGCAACGTCACCGCGTCCTCGGTAACCTCGCTCACCTCGGTTCGAAAATGCGCGACAATCTCCCCATTCTTAATCCGGTTTTCAATATCCGGCTTAATCCAGTACTTAATATGCCGATGCAACTCCGCACCCCGATGCACCAGCGTCACCTTGGCTCCATGCCGCCACAGATCCAGCGCCGCAATCGCAGCCGAGTTCTTGCCGCCAATCACCACCACATCCTGCGCGTAGTAAGGGTGCGGCTCATGATAGTAATGCTTCACCTTCGGCAAACTCTCACCCGGAATATTCAGGTAATTCGGCAGGTCGTAATAGCCCGTCGACACAATCAGCTTCCGCGCCCTGTGCGTCAGCTTGCGCCCAAACTTGTCCGCCGTATGAACGACAAACGCTCCATCTGAGCCCGTCACCTGCTCCACCTTTTCGTACTGCCTCACATCCAGCTTGTAATACTCCGCAACCTTCCGGTAATACTCCAACGCTTCCGATCGCGTAGGCTTCTGGTTCGGCGACGAGAACGGCATATCCCCAATCTCCAACAGCTCCGGCGTCGTGAAGAACGTCATATGCGCCGGATAATGAAACAACGAATTCGTCAGGCAGCCCTTATCCACCAGCACCACGCTCAACCCAATCCTCTGCGCAGCAATAGCGCACGCCAACCCCGTCGGCCCCGCCCCGATCACAAGAACATCATGCTCGCTCATGCCTTCATCCATACTCCGATTGTACGGATGCTCCAGCCCTCCCCCACGATGCAGGCCGTTGCCTTTGCCTTTCTTTCTGTCATTCCCTCTGGGAATCTGCTTCTGCACTCCCTCATCGCCATTCACGCCGCGCGCTGAAAGGGTAAAGTTACCCCATGGGGAAGCCCGCTAGTTCACAGCGATCCGCAATCGGTCTCAACAGCGAGGCCACCGCTTGAAGTCCTTCCTCCCCCTCGCAGCCGCTCTCCTCTTCCAGGCTGGCACCTTGCCATCCATCAGCACCGCGCCCGCTCCGTTCGCCGACCCGCAACACCTCCTCTACGTCCGCACCCTCACCCTCCCGCCCAACGCCTCAGGCATCGCCTGCACCATCCTTGACGCCAGCGTCTACGCCCACACCGCCAGCTCCTCAGCCGACGACCTCCGCGTCTTCCGCGCCGCCCCCCACACCAGGCCTCAGGAGATCCCCTTCGCCGTCAGCTACAGCGAAGCCCAGCCCACCGACGCCCAAACCGCCACCGTCCACAACCTCACCGCACACAACGGCACTCTCTCCTTCGATCTCGACATGCCCGCGCGCCCCTACACGGAAGTCGACCTCGACCTCGCCGCGCACAACTTCCTCGCCACCGCCGAGGTCTCCGGCTCCAACAGCGGCCCCAACAAATCTCTCGGCACCTTCACCCTCTTCGATCTCACCCAGCGCCGTCTCGCCCGTTCCACTTCGCTCGCCCTGCAGGAATCCACCTTCCCTCATCTGCACATCCTCCTCCACCTCCGCACCCTCGACGGCAAGCCCTTTCCGCATCCAGATCCCGCCACCATCCAGGGAGCAACCGTTCCCGCCAGCCGCGAAGCCCAAACCCTCTACACCCCCGTCGCCTCGGCCTACAACACCGTCACCCAGCAAAACGCATCCTCCATCGCCGAGCTCGACATCCCCGCCCACCTCCCCGTCGAGCGCGTACAGTTCCTCCTCGATCCCACCTACAAATCCGACTTCCTGCGCAACGTCTCCATCACCGCCGACGCCAACACCCATCAGCCCGATCAGCCGCAAGAGGTCATCGCCGGCCAGATCTCCCGCGTCACCCGCCCCGCCGACCCCGTCACCACAACCCCCGCCATCAACTTCACCAACCTCTCATTCCCCGCCGTCATGGCGTCCAACCTTCACGACCCCGCCACCGTCCACATCGCCGTCAAGAACGCAGACCAGCCGCCGCTCCCCATCCGCGCCGTCCAATTACAAATGCGCCAGCGCACCCTCTGCTTCGACGCTGTCCCCAACGCCACCTACGCCCTCCGCTATGGTGACAACGACCTTCGCGCATCCGTCTATGACCTGGGGGATCTTGCCACCTTGCCAGCCAGGCCGATCATCGCAACCTTAGGACCGGAGCAGCTCAACACCGGCTACATCCAGCGTCACGTTGCCAGCACGTACGACCAGCGCAACCCCAACCTCTTCTGGATCGCCCTGCTGGCCGTGATCGCAGTCCTGGGATCATTCGTCAGCCGACACGCCATGCGGCAGGGAAGGCGCAGGTAGAACTTGAAGCTCAACGCTCGCCACAGCACAACAACCGCAGCCATCCTCCTCTCCACACTCATCGCAACCTGCGCTGCGCAGAAGCCCATTCCGTCCGGGCTGCTCCCGGCGCACAAGGCGCTCGAGGACAAGCACTATCAGCAAGCCGAAGATCTCTTCGCGGAATACCTGAAAACCCATCCCGCTAACATCGACGCCGAAGAAGGCATCGGCGACGCCAAGCTAGGCCTCCACCAATACGAAGCCGCCGAACTCCAGTACCGCGCCGTCGTCGCCGCGCAGCCAGAGTTCTGGCTCGCCCACAAAAACCTCGTCATCGTCGAAGCCGCCCTCGGCCGCTGGGATGAGTTTGACCGCGAGCGCGCCGTCCTCCGCAGTGCCCGCCAGCGCGGCGCCCCCGGCATCAGTACCCGCGAGAGCGATGTCATCGACGCCTTCGACCTGAACGGTCAACACTGGATCGTCCGCGAATACTACGAGCCCGCCGGCCGCTCCCTCACCCGCTACAACTTCGAATCCTTCGGCCCCGATGGCCGCGTCCGCGAGTACGTCTCGCTCGAATCGGCAACCGCCGCCCGCAACGCCCTCAACCCCCACACCGACGTCCTCATCGGCGCCACTCCCCGCTCCGAGCCCGTCATCAAAGACTTCGCCCTCAACTTCTACACCGGCAAGTCCCACGGCACCATCAAGCTCTACCCCAAAGGCGAACCCCGCTACGAGCACGTCCGCGCCGACCTGATCCACTGGCTCCTCGCCCGGCCCACCCCCGCCGCAAAGTAACCGCCCCCAAGCCGGGTGCCCCATCTTCGGCGCGCACTTTGCGCCTAAGGTGGGCTATCGCCCAACGCGCGACCGCCCCCGCCCATGTCAAACCATCCCCAAACCCGCCGCCAAGCAAAGCCTGTCAAGCCCCCAAGCCTTCACGATATGACCCAAACCCCTATCAACACTGGCGATAAATCTTTTCAAAACCTGGCATAGTTACCCCCTCCAACTAGGTACAATTAAAGAAGGGCATCTCCCAACCTCTAGACCAAGGGCCAACGGCCGACATATACCCCATGGCGTCGAAGGCCCCTCCCGTAAAGTCTTTGAATGGACTACTTTACCCGTAACCCCTGTGGTTGCCCTACTTTACAGGGCAGAGGCCCTCACAGCAGGGGGGATACTTTGCCACCTAACCCGTGTGCACAGACAACTTTACCGGAAAAACCCCTCAAGGAGGGGGGGAGGGGGTACCCTACCGCAACGTAGCATCCACTTCGGCAAAGTAGCTAGGCGACTTCAGAATCTCGCGAGGCTTCGATCCGTCTGCCGGCCCGACCAACCCATCGCGCTCCATCATGTCGATCAGATGTGCCGCGCGTCCATAACCAATCCGCAGCCGCCGCTGCAGCAGGGAAGTAGAGGCCTTGCCAAACTCGAACACCAGCCGCACAGCATCATCGAACAGCGCGTCATCTTCCTGGCTATCCTCCGCGCCGCCAGCATCGCCGCTCTTTTCGTCCTTCGGCCCCTCGAGGAAGCCATGCACATACTCGGCCTCGCCCTGCGCCTTCCAGAACGCCGTAACCGCGGCAATCTCTTTCTCCGTAACGAACGGCGCATGCACGCGCTGCAGCCGCGAAGTTCCCGGAGGCAAAAACAACATGTCGCCGCGACCCAATAAACTCTCGGCACCATTCGAATCAATGATCGTCCGCGAATCCACCTTCGTCGCCAGCCGGAAGCTCATCCGCGTAGGCACGTTCGCCTTGATCAACCCCGTAATGACATCGACGGAAGGCCGCTGCGTAGCCAGCACTAAGTGAATGCCAACCGCGCGCGCCATCTGCGCCAGCCGCGTAATCGCCTCTTCAACGTTGGCCCGATCGAGCATCATCAAATCGGCCAGCTCGTCGATAATGATCATGATGTATGGCAACGGTTCCTGGTTCACGTCCTCAAACAAATACTCGCTGCCATTCTCAAACAGCTTGTTGAACTGGTCGATGTTCCGTACGTGGTTCGCCGCCAGCAGCTTCAACCGCCGCTCCATCTCGCGAACCGCATTGCGCAGCGCATTCGCCGCCAGCTTCGCCTCGGTAATGATCGGCGTAAACAAATGCGGAATGCCCTCATACATCCCAAGCTCAACGCGCTTCGGATCCACCAAAATCATGCGCACCTGTTCAGGCGTCGACTTGAACAGCACGCTCATAATCATCGCGTTGATCGCGACCGACTTACCCGAACCCGTCGAGCCCGCAATCAGCACATGCGGCATGCTGGCCAAATCGCCAATCACAATCCGTCCGCTGATGTCCTTGCCCAGCGCGATCGCCAGCTTGCTCTTGCTCGCTGCAAAGCTCTCGCACTCCACCACATCCCGCAGCCAGATCGTCTCGCGCTCATGGTTCGGTACCTGGATTCCGACAGTCGACTTGCCCGGCATCCGCTCAATCAGGATTGACTCCGCAGCCATCGCCAGGCACAGGTCATCTGCCAGTCCCGTCACGCGCGAATACTTCACGCCGGCATCCGGACGAAACTCAAACGTCGTCACCACGGGCCCGGGATTGATCTGCTCCACGTTGCCATCCACGCCAAACTCGCCGCACTTCTCCACCAGCACCCGAGCCTCTTCGCGCAGCTCATTCTCCCGCACCTGCGCATGCTCTTCCGACTTGAACAGAAGCGAACTCGGCGGCAACTTATACCCGCGCACCGACTTCGGCACGATCGCCACAGCCTGCATATCCGCATCCGCCCGCTTCCCGAACGCAATATTCTGAGCCGCAATGTCCTGCATCGGCGAAGGCATCGGCGGCAACTCCACCGCCTTCGGCATCCGCGCCGGCGGAGGCTCTGGCATCGCCACATGCGAAGCCTTCGGCATCGACAAGATCGGCGCGGGCGTCCGACGTTCCGGCGCATCCAGCCAGCCATCATCTTCAGCGCTCGCAGACGTTCCCTCAGCGTCCGTAAACGGCAACACCTCCATCGGTCCATTCCGCAGCGGAGCAGCCGCCGCCGCCAACTGCGCAGCATAAGGAGCAGCCGCCGCGGCTGCCACATGCAGCCCGGTCATCGGTGCAGCGTCAACCAGCGTGCGCGGCATCGTTTGCCACACCGACGCCGGCTCCCCGTTCATCCCAGGCGTCTGCCCAACGCTCGTTTCATCGTCCTCTTCCTGCCGACGCTTGCGCCGCCCAAACCATCCGAAGAAGCTCGAGAGCAACGTGCCATTCCGAGCCGTCTCATCGCCTTCGTTCGCCTCCTGCTTGCGCGCCGCAGCCGCCGCGATCTCGCGCTTGGACGCAAACGCCTCGTCGAACTCATCCTCTTCCGCACCGCGCCGCTTGCTCTTCCAAGCTGCGTACCGATCGCTCAACCGCTGCAGGAACCCAAAGTGCGCCGTAAACCAAGCGCCCGCATTTGCCAACAAAAACGACGTCGTCAGGTACAGCGACAGCGCCACCATCAGCCCGCAGATGATCATCGCGCCCGGATAATTCACAAAGTGAATCAGCCCACCCGCCAGGATCGAGCCTTCAACGCCAGCAATCGGCAGCGCATGCCGCCACAGCATCTCGCCCGGCATCATCGAGATCAGCGCCGGCGCAAAGATCAGCCACAGCCCAATCCCCACCAGCTTCATCTTCGTCGACCCCACCCGCTGCGACCTCATCCACGACACGCCAATCCGTATCATCGCCAACGGCACAAAGAAGATAGCGATCCCCACCGTCTGCAACAGCAGGTCAGCAACGTACGCCCCAACCAGCCCCGTCCAGTTGTGCGCCAGCCGCCCGCCCGCACCTCCGCCCACCGTGTTGAACGATGGATCGGACGGCGTATAGCTGACCATGGCAAGGAGAAGTAAGCCGGCAGCAACCAGCACAATCAAGCCGAGCATCTCGTTCAAACGACGGCTCCGGGTTGGCGAGTAGATAAGTCTCTGGGGCTTCATAGGGGTTTGCGGACACGGTCGAGCCAATCACCAGCGGGTCGTGCCGCGCGGGCGCTTTGCTGCGAATGACCGAACAACCAGAGCAAATTTATTGTTCCATAGCGCGCCGTGCGGTGCGCAACCTCACAAAGTGGAACCACACTGGTGACCTCCTCCAACCCCCCATAAGTGCCCCATCAAGATTCCCGGAAACCGATTTTCCCCTGCCGGTCAACGCAGGCGGCCCGTTCGTGCATCTAGTGATAAGTCGGGGTGAGTGAGCATTGCGGCGAACTTGAACCTCAGACACCTAGGGTGGGGGAGCAGGATTTTCGCGATTTCTCCCGCTTGCCGCCGATGTAGGAGAATCGCACCCAATCGGTGGACCCCACCCGCGCAAACCCCATGGCCATTGGCCAGGAAGGAATTTATGTCAACCAACACTGTGGACGGATCGACTAAGAACAAAGAGATGGAGACTGTTCTCCTCGACCTCATCAAGACCCTCGAGGACAGCCAAAAAGGCTTTGCCGATATTGGCGATCACCTCAAAGACATCTCCCTCAAGCGCTTCTTCCTGGCCGAGAGCCTCAAGCGCGCCAACTTCCGCGCCGAGCTTGAAAACGAACTGCACCGCGCCGGCATGGCCGACGTCAAGGAATCCGGCACCGTCTCCGGCGCAATCCACCGCACCTGGGGCGACCTCAAAGCGAAACTTGGTGCCGGCGATCATGGCCTGCTCGAGACCGCGGAACAAGGCGAGGACGAAGCCAAGAAGGCCTACGCGAAAGCTCTCGATCACGACCTCCCTCTGCCCATCCGCGAACTCCTCGTCGAGCAGCAGGAGCAAGTCCTCGCCTCGCATGACTTCGTCAAAGCCGGCCGCGACGCCTCTGCCACCAAGTAGCGCTCACGGAGTAAACCATACGGCTAGGACGCCTCTTCATGGCCGCACTGTATATAGCAGCAGGCGCGGGTCACCTCATCGTGACCCGCGCCTGCTTGGAAAGTCCCGCCGCTTAATATCCGCCGCTCAATACCCCAGGTGGTACAGATAAAACACCACGCATGACGCCACCAAACAATAAATCCCAAACAGATACCATCGCCCATGCTCCAGCCACGAGCTAAGCCAGCGCAGCGCAGCCAACCCCGCAAAGAACGACAACACCATCCCCAGCATCGCTGCCACCACGCTTCCATGCAAGTCCAGCGGCAGTCCCGCAAGATCCGCAGCATGCTTCGCCTTCAGCAGCCGCTCCGCCTCGCGCGCAATCGCCAGCGGCGTAAGGATCACCGCCAGCGCAAAGCTGAACCGCTCCGCCCGCTGCCGATTCGCCCCTGCCAGTAGCCCCGTCGAAATCGTAGCGCCCGACCGCGAGAATCCGCGGAAGGGAAGGCACAATCCCTGGATCGCTCCCATCCATCCAGCCTGCCCGAACGTCACGTTATCGCCGCTCAGCACAATCGAGCGCTCGTAGTCAGGCCGCCCCGTCGCTGCACTCCTCGCAGCCCCGCGCTCCCTCAGCCCCGCAATCAAAATCAACACACCTGCCGCCAGCAGCGCAGGCGCAATCAGATCCAGTCGCGAGAACAGCATCTCGATCTCGCCCTTCGAATGCCCCTTGAACGCGGTCCGCTCAATAATCGCAATCAGCGGATAGCCCACCACTCCGGTCAGCACCGTCGCCCACGCCGCCCGCACGAAAAAGCGATTCATCGCGTGCGCAGTTGTGAAATACGCCTGCTTCCACTGCGACCAGAAATAAAACATCACCGCGAACATAGTCCCGGTATGCAGCATCACCAGCACCAGCGTCATCTGCGGCGACGAAGGGTCCAATCCCAACAGCTTTTCCGCCACCACCACATGCGCCGAGCTCGACACCGGCAACAATTCCGCGAGGCCCTGCACGATGGCCAAAATCAATACTTTGAGCAAAGAAGGCATAGGCTCAATTTTACCCTGCCAGCCTCGCGCTTGAATCTGCAATCAACCCCCGGCATCTTAACAACTCATGAAGACCATCGCGCTCGAAGAACACTTCGTCACCTCCGATTTCCTCAAGGCCACCGGCGCCTACGGTCACTCTGTCCCCGAGCCAATGCGCGCCATCAGCAGCAAACTCCTCGACCTCGGCGAAGGCCGCATGGCCGCCATGGACGAAGCCGGCATCACCCTCCAGGTCCTCTCGCTCGCCGCCCTCGGCATCGAGAATCTCTCCCCCGCCAACCAAACCGCCGTCTTCCACGACGTCAACGATGAACTCGCCGCCGCCGTCCGTGCCCACCCCGATCGCTTCGCCGCCTTCGCCACCCCAGCCCTCAAAGAACCCACCGCCGCCGTCAAAGAACTCGAGCGCTGCGTCCATGACCTCGGCTTCAAGGGCCTCTTCGTCAACGGCACCACCGACGGCAAATTCCTCGACGCCCCCGAGTTCTTCCCCATCCTCGAAGCCGCCGCCGCCCTCAACGTTCCGCTTTATCTCCATCCCGCACCGCCCTCACCCATCGTCCAGAAGGCCTACTACTCCGATCTCCCCGGCGAGACTGGCATGCTTCTATCCATCGCCGGTTGGGGCTGGCACGCCGAACTCGGCCTCCACCTCCTGCGTCTCATCGTCGCTGGAGTTTTCGACCGCCTGCCCAACCTCCAGGTCATCATCGGTCACATGGGCGAAGGTGTCCCCTACGCTCTTGCGCGCTCCAACGGCATCCTCTCCGCCGCAGCGAAAAATCTCAAGCGCTCGGTCACCGAAACCATCCTCGATCAAGTCCACGTCACCACCAGTGGCTACTTCACCCGCCCACCCTTCGACTGCGCACGCCAGGTCCTCGGCCTTGATCACCTCATGTACTCAGTCGACTATCCCTTCAGCCCCAACACCCGCGGACGCGACTTCCTCGCTACCCTTCAGTCCGAGCCCGCGCTCACTCCCACCGAATTGGAAGCTCTCACCCACGGCAACGCCGAACGTCTACTCCGCCTCTAGCTGCCTTTGTTTGAAAGGGCCATGGCTTCTTCTCGAAGGACCCTTCTTGAAGGGACGTGGCTTTAGCCATGCCATACGTGTAATCGTTGGCTTGCGGCTTTAGCCCCTGAGGTACGCTTGCGGTTTCGGCTCGACGTCCGCGACGAAGGCTCTAGCCTTCTAGCTCCGCCCGCAACGCCGGCTCCAGATTCCCGCCCGACACAATCGCAACCACCTTCCGCACCTTCGGCAGCTCCTCCGCATGGAACAGTGCGGCCGCCAGAGTCACCGCGCCCGAAGGCTCAGCCACAATCTTCGTCGTTCCAAGAATCACCTTCGCCGCCGTGCGAATCTCCTCCTCGCTGATCGTCACAATCCCATCCACGAAGCGAAGAATATACTCGAAGTTCAGCGCCCCCAACGACTGCGTCCTCAATCCATCGCACAGCGTACGCGTCGTCTTCTCCGCTGGCCACTCCACCAGTGTCTTCGTCCGGAAAGACTCCGCTGCATCCGCCGAGAGCTCCGGCTCGCATCCCCACACCTGCGGCGCAGCAATCCCCGCAGCCTTAGCCGTAAGCTTGATCCCTGTAGCCACACCCGACAGCAAGCCCCCGCCTGACACCGGCGACAGCACCAGTTCCACATCCGACAGCTGCTCCAGAATCTCAACTCCGCACGTAGCCTGCCCCGCAATAATCGCCGCGTCGTCATACGGTGGCACAATCGTGTATCCATGCAGCGCCGCCAGCTCTTCTGCCTTCTCGCGCCGCTCACTGCTCGCCGTTCCCACCAGCACGATCTCTCCGCCCAGCGCGATCGTAGCCTCGCGCTTAACCTTCGGAGCATTCGACGGCATCACAATCACCGCCTTCGCTCCCAACGCGCGCGCTGCATACGCCACACCCTGGGCATGGTTGCCAGAGGAATACGTGATCACCCCACGCTTCAACTCCTCCGCCGAGAGCTGCGCAATCTTGTTGTACGCGCCCCGCAACTTGAAGCTCCCAATCGGCTGTGCCGACTCGTCCTTCAAATAAATCTCAGGCACCCTGTCCGCCAGCTCCCGAAACCCCGCCATGCGCATCCTCGCCCGGCTAAGCCGCACCAGCGGCGTACGAACGGCAACAGCCGCAATCCGGGCTTTCGCCCCCTCTATATCCCTAAGCCCAATTAAGTCAGCCATGTCTCTAGCTATTGTAGTTGGCTCGCTCGCGCCCTTGCTTTACCGCGCTTCAGCAGCATGCAGCACCTGCGCAAAAAAGCGCACCAGCCGCCACTGGTCCGCGAACCCCGGCCCCTTCCCATCCAGATCCAGGTGCGAAATCACCGGTGAAATCAATGACGCTTCCATCTCACTTGGGGGAACATCCTTCTCCAGCCACTGCGTCTCAGCCGACGGAATAATGTTGTCGCCCTCGCCATGCAGCAAAAACACCGGTGTCGCCAACTGTGCCAGCCGTCCATCCGGACTCACGCTCGCCATCGCCGCCATGTGCCGCGCATCGCTCTCCGCAATCATGCGCCGCGTAGTCGGCGACGTCGTATCCATCAGTTGCTTCGCCTCCGCCAACTGCCCCTGCGTTAGCTTCGCCAGCGCGGCCCGCTCACCCGCAAAATCCTCGTACAAATGATTCCGCAACACCAGCCGCACCGCATCCCGATCCGCCGCCGGCACAAAATCTTCGAGGCTCTCATACTCCAACACCAGCGCGCCGTACTCATGCGGCGCAAGAACCTCCGCTTCGCCGCTTGGCCGCAGCGCTTTTCCCGTCAGATAGTAGTTCGCCACCCGCGACATCTCACCCTCCGAGCCCACCGCCACCACAAACTTGATGTCCCGCTTGTACCGCGGCTCCGCTGCCGCCAGCAGCGACAGGCTTCCCGAGAAGCTCAGCCCCATCACGCCCACCGGCTTGTCGCCACTCGCATGCGCCATCCACGCCGCCGTGTCGCCAATACTGGCAATCGAGCTCGCGCCAATATGGTAGTCCTTGATATTCGGTAGTTCCGGCGTCAGCACCCGCAAGCCGCACGCCGCCATCGCCGACGCAAACGCCTCCAGCCGCGGCTCGTCCATTCCCAGGTAATGAACCCCATGCACCAACACCATCCCCGGCGCGTTCGGATGATTCACTGGTATGTACATCCGCGCTCGCTCCACCCCGCTAGGCAGCGTCAACGTCAACTCCGTCGTCTTCACTGGCTCTACCGCCAACCACCGCACCAACGCAGGCACCGGCTGGGCTCCCACCCGATCCAGCACCGCCACCGCCTGTAACCGAGCCACCAGAAATGGCCAACCCACCACGGCATCCACCACCAGCAACATGCCCAGGCACACCACCAGCATCTTCACATACCGTCGAGGATTCGCTGCAATCATCCCTCGCCGCAATCGCAGCAGCCCAGCAAGGGAAGGGAATCGGGAACGCCGTTGCAACTCACTCATGTTTGTTTGGGAACCGGGCACATACTACCGCGCATGCAGCATCACGAAGATCAAAATCACGCCCACGACAAAGATCAAAAGCAGCCCCGCAAGCAGTGTCGTCCAAAGTCGCGACATCCGCGTCTCCATGCGTGCCATGCGCGCGTCGATAGCATTGCCCGCCAGTCGCGCCGCGTCCAAGTCCGCCGCGATGCTCTCCAGCATCTTGCCCTGCTGGGTCAGTTGTTCAGCCGTAGCCGCCTGTGCTCCACTCACCCGCGTCAAATCCCCGTGCATCCGCTCGGCCGTCTGCGCCAACTCTCCACGCAGCCCATCCACCGCGCGTCGTCCGGATTCGCCGCCATCCGTTCTTGTTTGGAGATACCGGTTCGCCACCGGCACAAGCCGCGTCACATGCGGAGCGAGTTGGATCAACTGCAGTAACGCTTTGGGCCACATGCGGAGATTGTAGCGGCATTACGGAGCTGCCGTCGCACCCGATCTTCGCTTGCGCAGGTAATCAGTTAATAGCTTCGCAATCGTCAACACCAGGATCGCCGAGATAATACACATCGAGTACAGGCAGTAAATGCACCACTTCTCGATCACGTACGCCTCGAGAAATGACAGAAACGCCGCGCACGCAAATCCAATCTCCGCCGCCTGCAGCGTTAACCACCACTGCTTGCTCAGCGCCAGCACCGCAATCAGCGCATACCCAAAGATCCCAATCATCGCCACAGGAATATGAATCTTCCCCGAGTGCTCAGGCTCATCGAAACCAATCGGCGGAAACACCGCATAGCGTCCATGATTCACCGCACCGCAGTCAAACTTCTCGCTCACCGCGCAGGGCGGCGCATCCGCCGGGTTCTGGTTATGGATTCTTAAGGCGAGCACGGAATCGAAGATGCCGGCGAGTGCAAGGATCGCGATCAGATAGCGCATAGCAGCTTCATTGTAAGAGACTCCGCATGCAAGCGTGCCAAAATCCACCGAATACCGCCAAAATGAATGCGAGGCGAAGGCATCAGCCTCCGCCTCGTAACAACAAGGCCCGTATTCTCGGTACTCTTACTGGATCTTGAAATTAACCGTCATCTCTATTGGTACGGCGCTTCCGTTCAAAGTCGCCGGCTTGAAGCGATACTGGCTCGCCGCGGCAAGAATCGCCTGGTCCGTGAACGAGTCGGTCGACTGAATGACCTTCAAGTCCGTCGGCTTGCCGGACGCGTCGATCGTCATCGCGACCCGGACAACACGATCTTCCGAAGCATCGTCTGCCAGAATATGGCCGCGATCAACTTCCACCGAGTGCACAAGCACCGGTGCCTTCACGCCGGACGAAACACGAACGACGGTTGGGGTTGCGCTATGGTCTGCAGACTTGATCCCAGCAAATGCAGCAGGCTGCACGTTGCTCGATTCAAGAGTGGGCGTAGATCCGGGCTGAGCAGACGACTTCACCTGTCCATGCATCATCAACGGTGAGATCGCGAGGATAGCCAACATAGTACGCTTCATAGAATTAACCTCGATGGGTAAAAGTACCCATCACCAGCCTATTCTCGGGAGGATACGATTGTCAAAATATTTTCTAACTTCCACAGAATGTGTCTCGACGTCCTCCTCACGCCAAACCTGCCCCAGCGCACAGTCAATTCCCCTACACTGGGTACAAGCGCCCAACGCACGATCCGGCGCAACACATTCGGGAGATGTCCTCCATGCAGGCAGTCGAAGAAAATTCCAAGTCGTCCCAGTCCGCCTCTCACCCCATCCCCGATCCGCTGCACATCTGGTCCGGCCTCGCTGACGCCACCGCCGCCAACGCCTGGGTCGAGCATCACCTAGCCGCCTCGCGCGCCTGCATCGCCGAGCTCCTCGCTGTCACCGGGCCTCGCACCATCGACAACACCCTCGCCCCCTACGATCGCGCCTGCTGGCATCTCCGCATGGCCGGCTCGCAGAGCGGCGTCATGTTCATGGTTCATCCACTCGCCGACGTTCGCGATGCCGCCCAGCAGCTCTCGCAAGTCATCGGCGCCGAGAGCGTAGCCCTCAGCCTCAACCGCGACGTGTACCAGGCCCTCGCCGCACTCAACACTTCTCTCGTCGACGCGCCCACACCCGCCGACGCCGCCACGCTCTACTACCTCGATCGCGCCCTCCTCGGCTACCGTCTCTCCGGCGTCGACAAAGACGAGCCCACCCGCGATCGCATCCGCATCCTCGCCGACACCATGACGCAGCTCAGCATGACCTTCAGCCGCGCCGTCCAGGACGACGTCCGCAAGATCCCCGTCGACAATCCCGACGACCTCCTCGGCCTTCCCGACGACTACCTCGCCCGTCACGGCGTCCATCACGCCGAAGCCACCAACGACGGCCCCTACCTCACCGCCGACGCCCCCGTCGTCCTCACCACCGATCCCCCCGAGATGGCACCCGTCATGACCTACGCCATCAACCCCCAGCTCCGCCGTCGCATGTACCTCGCCTACAACGACCGCGCCTATCCCGCCAACAAGCAGGTCCTCCTCGATCTCCTCGCCGCGCGCGAAGAGATGGCCACGCTCCTCGGGTTCCGCAGCTGGGCCGACCTCGCCACCGTCGACCAGATGATGGGCTCCGCCGCCAACATGCGCACCTTCCTCAACGAAGTCGAAGCCGCCGCCCTCGACACTGCCAAGCGTGAGTTCGCCGAGCTCGAAGCCTTCGTCCAAGAGCGCGATCCTAACGCCCTCCCGCTCACCCTCTCCGACGCCCGCTTCTGGGAAGAACAATATCGCCGCGCCCGCTACGACTTCGACTCGCAATCCGTCCGCCCCTACTTCCCCTACGAGCAGGTAGAAGCCGGCATCCTCACCACGGCAGGCAAGCTCTTCGGCGTAACCTTCGCGCGCGCCGAAGACGCCATCGTCTGGGCCCCCGGCGTCAAAGCCTTCAACGTCATCGATAACGACACCACCTCACCCACCCACACCCAAACCATCGGTCGCATCTACCTCGACATGCACCCGCGCGAAGGCAAGAGCAAGTGGTTCAGCGAGTGCTCTCTCGTCAGCGGCGTCCTCAATCACCAACTCCCCGAAGCCTCACTCGTCTGCAACTTCCCGCAGCCCACCGCCACCGACGCAGGCCTCCTGCAATACTCCGACGTCGTCACCTGCTTCCACGAGTTCGGCCACCTCATGCACGAGGTCCTCGGCGGCCGCCAGCGCTGGGCCGGCCAATCCGGCATCTCCACCGAAGGCGATTTCGTCGAAGTTCCCTCGCAGATGCTCGAAGAGTTCTTCGAAGATCCTGAGCTGGTTCGCACCTTCGCTCGTCACTACAAAACCGGCGAGCCCATTCCCCACGACGTCTTCGCCCGCATGGTCCGAGCCAGCGCCCACGGCCGCGCCTTAGCCACCCTCACCCAGGTCATGTACGCGACATACTCTATGGAGACGCACGACAAACCCGTGGAAGACCTCGACCTCGACGCTCTCCTCCGCACAGGCTACGACCGCTTCTCGCGCTACGAATTCGTCGACGGCAACCGCATGTACTCCGCCTTCACCCACCTCGTCGGCTACACCTCGAACTACTACACCTACCTCTACGACAAGGTAATGTCCCTCGAATTCTTCGAGCAGTTTGACCCCAAAAATCTAACCGAAGGCCCCACAGCCCTCCGCTATCGCCGCGAAGTATTAGAGCCCGGCGGCTCCAAACCCGCACGCGATCTAGTCCAGGCCTTCCTCGGCCGCGAAGTAAGCATGTCCGCCCTAAGGCAATGGATAGCCCGCGAGTTCGACTCGCAGTAGATTCGACTCGCAGTAGATCTGTCGTTGCTTTTGTTTTTCTGGCTGTCATTCCGCAGCGCAGCGAAGGAATCTGCTTCTCCACCGACGCTCTGAGACAAGCGGAGCACCATTCAACAAAATATGATCTGCTTTTTGCTTCTGAGATAGGCCGGGACTTTAGTCCTGGCCTATCCATCGCTCAAAGAAAGCTAGGCTTTAGGCCCCGGACAAGTTCCGGCTGCGCTATCGCGACTTCGCCTTGCCCTTAGCCTTCACCGCAGCCTTCACCGGAGGCTTCCGTCTCACCGGTTTCGCGGGCGCCGCTTTCCGCACCGGGACAGCCTTCCGCACCGGGGCCTTCGCCACCGTCTTCACCGCAGGCTTCGCCTTCACCGCAACCGCCACAGCCTTCGCCTTCACCGGAGCCGCCACGGGAGCAGGCTTCTCCTTCGCCACAGCCACCGGTTCACTCTTCACCGCCGCTACACTCGCAGCAGGCGTCTCCGCCGAACCCTCAGCACCCTGCCGCAGCGAGTGCACCACCACCCGCAGCATCTCTTCCTCCGGCGCCGGCTTACCTGTCCAAATCTCGAACTGCCGCGCACCCTGCTGCACGAACATCTCCACGCCCGTGATCACGGCAATACCCTTCTGCCGAGCCATCCTTAGCAACGGCGTCTCAATCGGGTTATAGACCAGGTCAAATACATATCGCGCATTGATTTCGTTGGCTTCCAGCGGCGACACCGGCACACTCTTGGCACCCGCCTTCACCAACCCAGCCATACCCACCGGCGTTGCATTGATGATCACATCGAACTGCGTCTTCGCCACAACGTCGCGCTTGATCGCCTTCGCCCCCGACTGCCGCGCCAGCTTCTGCGCCGTCTCAGGAGTGCGATTCAGAATGAACACTTCCGCGCCCTTGTCACAACAACCAAACACCGCCGCACGCGCCGCACCACCGGCACCCAGCACCAGCACCTTCGCGCCCTTCAATTGCAGCCGCCGTTCCAGCGGAGCCACAATGCCCGCAACATCGGTGTTGAACCCGTAAAACTTCCCATCCTGCGCGCGAAGAATCGTATTCACTGCGCCAATCTTCGCCGAAAGCGCATCCGTCCGCTCCAGCAGCGGCATCACGTCCTGTTTCAGCGGCATCGTGATGCTCATCCCTTGAATCGGCACCTCGCGCGCCAGCTTGAAAAGATCATCCGCCTTCGAGGTCTGCAGCCCCAGGTAGACAGCATTCACCGTCTCGCGCCGAAACGCCGTATTCATCATCAGCGGAGACAGCGAGCTCTTAATCGGATTTCCCGCAACGCCATAGATCTTCGTGGCCGCATCCACCTGGTCCACGCGGTAGGTCTCAAGCAGAGTGCGCGCCGCAATCTGTCCCGGCGCGGTCTCTTCGCCCTGGCTAGCCGCCGCGAACGTAAACGCCGACCCCGCTCTCAGGCCCAGCACCCGAGAAATAATTCCCGGCTCGCCCATGCAGATCCCGACCACGCTCGAATTGCTCTCGTCTTCCACCCGCTCGAGAAACTTCATCAGCGTGAGGTTGTCAGACAGCGACCGCGCGGTCGGCACAATCTTAATGAAATCGGGATGAAATGGCTTGATCCGCCCATACACCGAATCCAGATCCTTAGTCGCGTGGAAGTCGTGGTAGCTGATGATCACCGCCGCCCCAGCCTCGCGCAGTTGGCTCATCGTGCTCTTTGGCAGCTTCTCAATCGACTCCAACTCAATGTCGATCAAATGGAATCCAGCCGCAGCCGCCTTCGCCAGAATTTCCAGCTCCGCCGTCTTCGATCCATCGAACCGACCGCCATGATCTTTCAGTCGGCAAGTCGCAATCGCGGTCGCTGCGCCATTCTCCGCTAAAAAATGTTTCAGTGCTGGCAGCGCGGCCAACGGTTTGGCCAGGTAATCCAGCCGAAACTCCAGAAAGCTGGACTCTTTCAGTACTTCCGTAGCCTTCTCGATCATCTCGTTTGGAGATGTACCGATGATGACCACACAAAGTTTTCCGATGCGGGAGCGAAGTAGGTGCGAGGCGATTTGAGTTGAATTATTCATGCTGCAGTCGCGGTATGATAAACGCCGATCTCCCTCAATTGCAATAGGTTGGCTGTGATTATCCAGTTGAAAGTTCAGAATACCGAGGCCCGAACACCTGGCTCCCCAACAAAGAACGCAAATCCTTCCTTCGATACCCGGTTAGACCGCATGGACTTCGTGTGGTTACACGCTGCGCGATTGGACGCACAAGACCGCCGAAGGTTTCAGCGCGCGCCCCTTTTCCCCTGCAAGCTTCGATAATTCTTCGGATTCTTCAATTCTCTTAATCCGTGCAACCAATGCGCCCCCTCGAGCGTCTGTACATACAACTGAGAGGCTATTCAATCTGTCCTACCTGAAGTAAGCTCCTCCTCTTTGCCCTTTTTTTGGGCGACCCCCCCGGTGAATTCCTCAGTTAATCCCCTCCCCACAGCCTCTCAAGGGCCCGCCAGAAAGCGGGCCCAAAACCTTTAACCCCCTTTCCCCAGCATTTCTTTGCTTTTCTGGCAAATTTTCTGAGCCGAAAGCGAAGAACCCGCTGTCCCCGTTCTTATCGCATCCCACTCCTGCCGATCTCAAACCCTCCACGAACCCCCTGTAAAATCACCCTGTGAGTCGCCCCAAAACCCCACCGCCAAAGGTGTCTGTCAACCCAGACGCAACCCTCGCCGCCGCAGGCCTCAGCCGCGGCCGCCGCCGTGTCCCCAAACCACCCCCATCCGTCCCAAAATCCTCCCCACCAAACACACCGCGCCGCGCAATCCCGGGCATCGTCACCATCCCCGCCTGGGCCGCTCACCCTTGGCTCACCGCCGGCTTCAGCACCCGCCAGGGCGGTCTGTCGACCCCCTATGCCGCCGGCGGCCCTCCCGAACAAAATCTTGGCTACACCCCTGAAGACGATCCCGCCACGATCATCGCCGCGCGCCATCGCCTGGTCACCGTTCTCACCAAATCCCGCAAGCCCGTCCCCGACCTCATCACCATCCGCCAGTGCCACACCGGCATCATCCAACGAGTCGACACCGCCAACCTCCCACTCACCACACCCGACGGCAAAGCCGCCCTCCGCGGCGATGCCCTCTATACCCGCGACCCCAACCTCCTCCTCGGCATCCTCACCGCCGACTGCGTTCCCGTCCTCGTCGCCGACACCCGCACCCACGCCGTCGCCGCCTTCCACGCCGGCTGGCGCGGCACCCTCGCCCGCATCGTCGAGCGAGGCATTGGAACCCTCCGCCGCGACTTCGGCTCCCGCCCCCAGGACCTCATCGCCGCCATCGGCCCCTCCATCGGCGCCTGCTGCTTTGCCGTCGGAGAAGAAGTTCGCCACGAGTTCGAAAGCCAGTTCGCCTACGCCCCCCATCTCTTCTCCGAGGTCTACGACTCCGACCCCATCCGCGAAAAATATCCCATGCTCTTCCTAACGGCCCGAGCCCCCGGCCACTCCAACCTCGGCCCCCAAATCCACATGGACCTCTGGGAAGCCAACCGCCGCCAACTCCTCGACGCCAGCCTGCGCCCTTCAGCCATCACCCTCATCAAGCACTGCACGGCCTGCACCCGCCTCTCCAACGGCCGCCGCAAATACTTCTCCCACCGCGCCGAACAAGGCTTCACCGGCCGAATGCTAAGCATCATCGGCACCACTGAGAACTGACAACTAACAACTGAGAACCAGCCGCTGCCCCCTAAGCCTTACACAACTCCAGCAGCAACTCCTCGCGATGATCCAGCGCGAAGCGATCGATCGTCTTTAAGCTCCGCAAATAAAATCCAACGCCCACCGCAGCGAACACTGCAAAGATAGGCACCAGCGCCCACATCGCATGCAGCCAGAAGCATAAGAAGAAAATCCCTGCCGCCAAGCCCGACGACACCATCATCACGCCCAACGAAATCAACGCACTCACCTGCGAAGCCTGCCGCCGCATCATCTTTTGCAAATCCATCTTCTTCGGCGAAGCAATCGATCGCTGGTTGCCGAAGATCATATTCACCGCCAGCGTCCCCACCGCCCAAAGCACCGCAGCCAATGCAGTCTGCAGCGAAGGCACGCCCGCCACATAGCAGATGATCGCGAAAATCAACAGTATCTCCACCACGGCCATCAGCGATCCCAGCAGGTTCTTCGCCAGCAGAATATCCCGCATCCTCACCGGCGCCATAAAGTAAAGCTGCGCACCTGTCGTCTCCATCCCCAGCGAGTTGTAGCTCAGCGGGCAGATCGCCAGCAGCGTATACGCCACCGCTGCAGGAAACACCCACACCGACCCCGCACTCGACCGCGTAGCAAACTTGCTCGCAAAGATCAGCACCAGGAAAATCGGCATCACCAGCCCATACAGAATGCCCGTGTTCCGCCGCACATAAAGAATCTCCTTGCCCAGCACCGCTTCAACCACGCCCCACACCCGCGCCCTGCCTGCAACCGCAAACTCACTTGCCCCCGTCGCGACCGTCCGAATCGGCGTCACCGCCGCCCCACTCGAAACCCTCGCAACCTTCACCGCCACCTTCTTCTGCGCGACCGCACTCGCAGCATCCGACAGATTCTCTCCGCGGAACTCCGTCCGCATCCGCAGCGCAAACACCAGCAGAAACAGCCCTCCCCACAGCGCCGCCGCCGTCGTATACCCCGCAAACCCAGCAACCGCCCCCACCTTCGCCTGCACCAACGACGCGCTCGCCAGCTCCGGTGGCAACGGCCTCAACCACGGTTCCACCTTCACAATCAGCTGCCCAACAACCCCAAACTTCTGCTGCGACACTGCGTAAGCATGGGTCTTGTGGTTGTGGTTATAGGCCGGGTTGAACGTAAAATTCGCCCACTGAATCCCCAGCGACGCCGCAAAAATAATCGCCGTAAACACCTCGCGCGCCCGCCGCGTCGACAGCCACCGATCCACCCAGGCAAAGATCATCCGCGAGAACAGCACATTCGTCGCCGCAAAAACCGCCATCGCAACCAGCGCATATACCCACAGCCCTGGCGCGGCCAACCCAATCCCCACCGCCACCGCCAACGACGTCAACGTCCCCGCCACATTCGCCGGCGTCAACAGCCCAAAGAACAGCCGTATCCCCACATACGTATCCACCCCCAGAGGAAACCGAATCAACTGTGTCGGATCAAACGTAGTCGTCGGCTGCCCCAGCTGAATATTCAGCAGCTGGCAAAGCAGAAAAATTCCCCACAACAATCCCGCAATCCACGGCAGATGTCCCTTCAGCGCAAAGAAGTACGCCGCAAATCCAGCGCCCACCACGAACCCCAACACCATCCCCAGGAACAGCACCGACAGCAGCAACATCCCCACCATCTCACCAGCGCCACCCTTGCGCCGATAGCTGTTCATCATAATCCGCCAGCGCAGCCACGCAATCGCCGCGAACTGCGCCCGCGTTTGCCCCGCCATCCACCCAGCGTTTCCTAGCTCAGCCATATCACCTCCCAATCCATGGCGCAGCGACGAACACACCCTCGCCGTCCGCGCAGGACCTTAGGACCTCAGCCATGTCAGCTCCTGCTCTGGATGTGCCTCGCCCGCTTCGCCCCCCACCACGTTCAGGAAAATCTGCTCCAACGTCAGCCGCCCCTGCGCCTCACCCTCCGCTCCCGGAGTGAGTCTCGCCTGCACGCCTGCCCTCAGCTCATCCAGCGACCCGTTCGCCACAATATGTCCGCGATTAATAATCGCAATGTGCGAGCAAAGCCGCTCCACAATCTCCAGCACATGCGACGTCAAAAAGATCGTCGCCCCCCGCGCAATCATCCCCTGCAGCATCGCCTTCAACGTTCCAGCCGCAATCGCATCCACACCTTCAAACGGCTCATCCAGAAACAACACCTTCGGCCCATGAATCACCGCCGCCGCCAGCGCCAGTTTCTTTCCCATCCCATGCGAGTAGTCCGCAATCAATTTCTTTCCCTGGTCCGCCAACCCCATAAACTCCAGCAGCTCCGTCGACCGCGCCTCCGCCGTCGCCTTATCCAACCCATACATACGCCCCACAAACAGCAAGTACTCGCGCGCCGTCAGCTTGCCAAACAGCGCCATCCCTTCCGGCACCACGCCAATCAGCCGCTTCACTTCCACGGGGTTATAAAACAGATCCTGCCCCAGGATCTGGATCGACCCCGACGTCGGCGCCAGCAGCCCCGTCAGCATCTTGATCGTCGTCGATTTCCCCGCACCATTCGGCCCAAGAAATCCAAAAAACTGCCCAGGTTCTACTGCCAGGTCAATATGATCGACGGCAGTAAACCCGTCGAAACTGCGTGTCAGCGCGTGTGCCGCAATAGCAGGGGCCATGATTGCAAAGTCTATCAGCCCCCCGCCGCCGATCACCCACTACTCTGCCGCTCCGTCGTTCACTACGCTCTACACTCTATCCTCTACACTCTTTCTAAGAGGTCCCAGCCATGCCTGCACAACCCATCGTCGGTCTCCACCACGTCACCGCCATCGCCTCCGACCCCCAGGCCAACCTCGACTTCTACACCCAGGGCCTCGGCCTCCGCTTCGTCAAGCGCACCGTCAACTTCGACGACCCCGGCACCTACCACTTCTACTTCGGCGACGACCTCGGCTCCCCTGGCACCATCCTCACCTTCTTCCCCTGGCCCCGCGCCACTCGCGGCTCCGCCGGCGCCGGCGAAGTCACCCACACCGGCTTCAGCATCCCCGCCGCATCCCTCGCCTTCTGGGAGCAGCGCCTCGTCGACCTTCACATCCCCTTCACCCGCAGCCCCCACCGCTTCGATGAAGAAGTCCTCACCCTCGCCGACCCCGACGGCATGAAGATCGAGCTCGTCGCCCACGCCGAAGCCGCCACCGCCCACCCTCCGCGCTTCTCTGACGTCCCCGCCGAGCACGCCATCCGCGGCTTCTTCGGCGTCACCATGCTTCAACTCGACGCCACCGAAACCGCCGCCACGCTCGCCTTCATGGGCTTCCAGCAAATCGCCGCAGAAGGGAATCGTCTGCGCTTCGCCTCGCCCGCCGACTCCTCCGCCCTAGGCAACCACATCGACATCCTCGTCGACCCGCAAGCCAACTTCGGCCGCTCTGGCGCCGGCTCCGTCCACCACATCGCCTTCCGTGCCGCCAACGACGAATCCCACCTCGAGTGGCGCACCACTATCACCGAGCACCTTCCCGCCACCGAAGTCCTCGACCGCGAATACTTCCACTCCATCTACTTCCGCGAACCGGGCGGCGTCCTCTTCGAGCTAGCCACCGACAACCCCGGCTTCGCCATCGACGAGCCCCTCGAGTCCCTCGGCGAACGTCTCTGCCTTCCCCCCTGGTTCGAATCCCGCCGCCCCGAACTCGAGCAGCGCCTCGCCCCCATCACACTCCACAAAAGCACTGCGGCCGCCACCAGCTCCAGCGCTCCAGAAACTGCCAACGCTGACCGGGTGCCCCCTCCGTCCGCGCCTTCGCCGACGAGCATGAAAGACAACGCCAGCGACCCACACGCCAACGGCGAACTTTACCGAGCCGGCGCACCTCTCGATCAAGCCACCGCCGCCGTCATCCTTCTCCACGGCCGCGGCGGCGCCGCCCGCGACATCCTCACCCTCTCCCGCGCATTAGCCCCAGCCAGCCTACCCATCGCCTTCCTCGCCCCACAGGCCGCGAACTCCGCCTGGTACCCCCAATCCTTCCTCGCCGAACGCGAAACCAATCAGCCCTTCCTCGACTCCGCCTTAGCCCGCGTCCAGTCCATCGTCGACCTCGTCCTGGCCGCAGGCATTCCTCTCAATCGCATCGTCCTCGCCGGCTTCTCGCAAGGCGCCTGCCTCGCCACCGAGTTCATCGCCACCCACCCCGCCCGCTACGCCGGCCTGATCGCCTGGACCGGCGGCCTCATCGGCCCCCCCGACTCCAATCTCACCCACTCCGGAGATCTAGCCGGCACTCCCACCCTCTTCGCCAGCAGCGACCCCGACGCCTGGGTCCCTTGGCCACGCGTAGAAGAGTCCGCCAAAATCTTCACCTCGATGGGCGCGCAAGTAACCCTCCGCCGCTACCCCGACAAGCCCCACTCCGTAAGCGGCGAAGAGATAGAACTAGGCCGCAAGCTAATAGAAAAAGCCCTCACCCCACTGAGGCAGTCCAACAACTGAGAACTGAGAACTGAGAACTGAGAACTGAGAACTCTCGCCTTCCGCGCAGAACGACCTACGTCCGCAGCAACTCCGCAAAAATCGTCCCACCCTCATCCGCGCGACTAACCGTCCGCCGAAACACGCTGAACAACTCCCTCCCCACGCCATACTGCATCGCCGAAAGATCAGCCCTCACAGCCTCCCGCGCCTCCCACTCCTCCACAGCCACCAACGCCGTCAGCTCTCCCGCATTCGAGTCAATCCTTACGCGATCCCCATCCCGCAACTTCGCAATCGGCCCACCCTCCGCCGCCTCCGGCGTCAAATGAATCGCCGACAGCACCTCACCCGACGCGCCCGACAACCGCCCATCCGTCACCAGCGCGACCTTGAACCCAGCGCTCTGCACCGCCTGCAGCGGCGGCAGCAGCTTATGCAGTTCCGGCATGCCATTCGCCCGAGGCCCCTGAAACCGCACCACCACAATCACATCCCGGTTCAGCTCTCCCGCCTTGAACGCCTTCTGCACGCACTCCTGGCTATGGAAGATCGTCACCTCGCCCTCAATCACGTGAAGATCCGGTGCAATCGCCGACGTCTTCACAATCGCCTTACCCAAATTCCCCTCGAGCACGCAAAGCCCACCGCGCACATCGAACGGCGCACTCACCGGCCGCAGAATCTGTTCGTCCTTGCTGACGCCATCGCCAATCCGCCACCCAGCCTCTTTCGCATCCTTCAAAAACGCAACGTCTGTATACCGTTGCAGCCCCGGCCCCGCGACAGTCTGCACATTCTCATGCGCCAGCCCAGCATCCAGCAGCTCTCCAATCAAAAATCCCATCCCTCCCGAAGCATGAAACTGGTTCACATCCGCCTTCCCATTGGGATACACCCGCACCAGCAGCGGCACCACGTTCGCCAGATCCTCAAAGTCGCTCCACTCCAGCCGAATCCCCGCCGCGGCCGCCATCGCCACCAGATGAATCGTATGGTTCGTCGACCCGCCCGTAGCCAACAGTCCCACAATCCCATTCACAAACACGCGCTCGTCCAACAACTGCCCCACCGGCATATATTCTTTGCCCAGCGCCGACATCGCCATCGCGCGCCTCACCCCAGCCCGCGTCAGCGCATCCCGCAACGGCGTATTCGCATTCACAAACGACGACCCCGGCAGATGCAGCCCCATCATCTCCATCATCATCTGGTTCGTATTCGCCGTCCCATAGAACGTGCAAGTCCCCGGCCCGTGATACGACTTCGACTCCGCCTCAATCAACTCCTCAACCGTCACCAGCCCCTTCTCGAAGTCCCGCCGCATATACTTCCGCTCATCATTCGAGAACCCACTCGTCATCGGTCCGCTAGGCAGAAACACCACCGGCAGATGCCCAAACGAGAGCGCCGCAATCACCAGCCCCGGCACAATCTTGTCGCAGATCCCCAGCATCACCACCGCATCGAACGTCTGGTGCGACAGCGCCACCGCCGCCGACATCGCAATCACATCCCTCGAAAATAGCGACAGCTCCATCCCCGTAAATCCCTGCGTGATCCCATCGCACATCGCCGGCACGCCGCCCGCCACCTGCGCCACGCCGCCTGCCTCCCGCGCCGTTGTTCGTATCAGCTCCGGAAACCGCTCATACGGCTGGTGCGCCGACAGCATATCGTTGTACGCCGTCACAATCCCAAGATTCCCCACCGTCCCCTCGCGCAGCATCGCCTTGTCGTCCGCCCCGCAAGCCGCAAACCCATGCACCTGGTTCGCGCACCCCAACCCCTTCCGATTCGGCGTTACGCTGGCCGCAACAGCAATCGCCTCAAGATACCGCCGCCGCGTCTCCCGGCTGCGCTCAACGATCCGTTCCGTAACTTCTTCCACCCGCGAATTCATCATGCGCTCGCACTCCGTCCCTCACGCCCACCCGGCCGCGCGCCAACGAGCTCCTGTTCTGATTTCATGTCCCGATTGTAGTCGTTCCAATTCGGGAAAATTTGTGATCCGCCTCACCGCCGCGCCCGAAACTCCCTAACCACCGCCATATACTTCCGCGCTGTCTCCGTCACCACCTCCGGCTTACCCGCGGCCATCGCCTTCGCGTCCACCAAATCCGATCCCACGCCCAGCGCAAACGCCCCCGCCTCCAGAAACTCCTTCGCCGTCGCCAGCGACACGCCCCCCGTAGGAATCATCTCAATCTGCGGCAGCGGCCCTTTCAGCGACACCAAATACTTCGCCCCACCCATCGCGCCGGCAGGGAACACCTTCACCACATCCGCCCCCGCCTCCCACGCCGTCACAATCTCCGTCGGCGTCAGCGCCCCCGGCAGCACCGCAATCGACAACCGCCGGCACAGCGCAATCGTCTTCAAATTCAGCGCCGGACTCACCACAAACTGCGCTCCCGCCCCAATGCATCGCTCGGCCGTCTCCGGATCCAGCACCGTCCCCGCTCCCACCAGGATCTCTGGCCGCTCCCTCACCAGCCGCGCAATCACCTCCACCGCCCCCGGCACCGTCATCGTAACTTCGAGCACGTCCACCCCGCCCGCCGCCACCGCCTCCGCCAGCGCAATCGCCTTCTCCACCGACGCCGCCCGCAACACGGGCACCAGCCCTGTCTCCTTCAACCTCTTCAAAACCGCAGCCTTTTCCATAGCAATAAACCTACCACCGCCACCCCGCCCAAGTCCGTGACTTCGGCACCCTCGCATACTTCGGCGTCAACCCGCTTCTGATACTCTTCGGCAAAGCCCATTGGAGGAGCACAGCGTGGGAGGCCTGATCCCTTTAGGAGACGTATCGCGGCGCCGGGTCCACTTTCCCATCGCCACCGTCGTCATCATCGTCCTCAACGTTATCGTCTGGCTCCTCGAACTCCAGGGCGGCGACACGTTCGTCTACCAGTGGGCCGCCGTCCCCGCCTACATCCGCTCAAGCAACGGTCTCATCACTCTCGTCACTTCCATGTTTCTGCATGGAAGCTGGTCTCATATCCTCGGCAACATGATCTTCCTCTGGGCCTTCGGTCCCGCGATGGAAGACGCCATGAACCCCTTCAGCTTCTCCGCCTTCTATCTCCTCGGAGGCCTGATCGCGATGCTCGCCCAGGTCGCCGCCTCGCCCGGCTCTTACGTCCCCACCCTCGGTGCCAGCGGCGCCATCGCCGCCGTCATGGGAGCCTTCCTCGTCACCTTTCCCCGCGACCGCATCCGTTCGCTCTTCTTCTTCTTTCTCTTCATCCGCATCACGTATATCCCCGCCATCCTTCTCATCGGCTTTTGGTTCCTCATGCAACTCGTCAACGTCGGCGCCGTCGCCAACGTCCAACACGGAGGCGTCGCCTACATGGCCCACGTCAGCGGCTTCCTCTTCGGAGCTCTCACGGTCCGCCTCTTCCGCCGCAAGCAACCCACCTTCGCCCCACCCAACGCCTGGCCCCGCTAGCCGCCGCCCACAATCTTCACTTCCCGCTGCTCTTGTCGTTGCTCTTACCGTTCTTTCTGTCATTCCGCAGCGCAGCGGAGGAATCTGCTTCTCCACCAACCCGTCTAACGAGCGAAAACCGAAAACCGAAACGCCAAACTGAGAACTGAGAACACATAACTGACAACTACTTAATCCCAAACCCCGCCTGAATCTGCTCCAGCGTCCGCCCCTTCGTCTCCGGATACACAAACAGCACCACAAAGAACTGCACCGCCATCATCCCCGCGAAGAAGACAAACGGCAACGCATGGCTCTTCGCCGCAATATACGGAAACACCCCCGCAATAATCGCATTCATAATCCAATGTGAAGACGACCCCACACTCTGTCCCTTCGACCGCACGCGCGACGGAAACACCTCCGCGATATAAACCCAGATCACCGACCCCTGCGAGATCGCGAAGAACACAATGAACAGCATGAAGCAACCCATCAGCAATCCCTGATGCGAATTCGTATAGAACACCCAAGCCACACCCGACAGCGCCACCACCATCCCCACCGACCCAACCAGCATCAGCGTCTTCCGCCCCAGCTTGTCAATCAAACTCATCCCCAAAAACGTAGCCAGCAAATTCACCAACCCCACCCCAACCGTCTGCAGCGCAGCCGAGCTCGAACTAAATCCCGCCGATGCAAAAATCGAGTTGGAGTAATACAGCAGTGCATTGATCCCCGACAGCTGGTTGAACAGCCCAATCGTCACTGCCAGAAACAGCGGCAGCGCATACCTCTTCGTAAACAGCGGCTCCGCCTTCACGCCTCTCTCCAAATGCACCGAGTCAATAATCTCCTTCAACTCCTCCTCAGAGTTGGGCGACCCCATCAGCCGCAACACCTCCAGAGCCTCATCCGTCTGGTTCGTCGTTACCAACCACCGCGAACTCCGAGGAATCCCATACAACATCACCAGGAACAGCACCGAAGGCACAATCGCCACCGCAAACTCCCACCGCCACTGCCTCGCTCCCAGGTGCTGCGTCACGATAAGGAAGTTCGACAAATACGCCAGCAATATTCCCACCACAATATTGATCTGAAACAGCCCCACCATCCGCCCGCGCCACTTCGCTGGAGCCAGCTCCGCGATATACACCGGCCCCAGCACGCTCGACCCGCCAATCCCCAGCCCCCCCACAAACCGCGCCACCATCAACGCATCCCAGTTCCACGCAAACGCGCACCCCACCGCCGAGATCAAATAAAGAAACGCCATCACCCGCAGCGCCTCGCGCCCCCCAATCTTTTGCCCCAGCACCCCGGAACTCATCGCCCCAACAATCGTTCCCGCCAACCCAATCGACACCGTCAACCCCAGCGTCCAAGGCGTCAGATGAAAGACCTGGCTCAACTGGTCCGTCGTGCCGGCGATCACCGCCGTATCAAACCCAAACAACAACCCACCCAGAGCCCCCACCACCGTAGCCTTCGCCAGATATCGATTCAAAGCCCATCCCCCGTCCGCGACTACAACCATATCCGGCGCCACCCAAATCCGTACAGGAAAGCCCCCTCACGTTCGAGAACCCCGTCGTGTCCCTCGCCGTCCGCACGACCTGGGTCATTTCACCCACCCTCAGACAACTTCACGCAAACGTGTGTCCCGAAACCAGGCTAAACACGTCGCTGCGTAACCCGAAACCGGGCTAAGTCTGTCGAAAAACACCCGAATTCACGGCCGCGGCGGCACCACATAGAACAAAACCGCAAAATAATGAGCCACACTTCCAGCCAAAACAAACAGGTGCCAAACCATATGAAAATAACGCAGCCGGTCTAAAGCAAAGAAAACAATGCCCAAACTGTACAGAATCCCACCAGCCACCAACCAAGCCAACCCATGCCCCCCAATAGCGTGATAAAGCGGCCGAATCGCGAACACAATCACCCACCCCTGGAGCAAATACACCATCGCCGAAGCCACCGCAAACCGCTCAATCAAAAAACTTTTGAACACCACCCCAGCAACAGCCAACGTCCACACAAACCCGAACAAAACCCACCCTGTAGTACCCCTCAACGACACCAAAGTGAACGGCGTATAAGTCCCCGCAATCAGCAAATAAATCGCCGAATGATCCAGAATCTGAAACACATGCCGCGCCCGCGTAACAACCAGCGAGTGGTAAAGTGTTGAAAATAAATAGACGATCACCAGCGTAGCAGAGAACACCGAGCAACTAGCCACCACCCACGCATCGCCCCGAGTCGACGCATGAATGAGATAAACCGCCCCCGCAATAGCCAAAAACAGCCCAATGCCATGCGAAATCGCATTCGCAAGAATGTCCCCAAGAGCAATTTCTGTTTTCACCCGGTCATCATAGCCCGAACAAGCTTTGAGGTCTGTGACGGGCTTTAATGGGCGGAATTGGCTGAAATATCGCTTAATTCCTCAGCAGTACGAGCCTGATAGGCCCGTGCAATCGATTCATGAAGCGCACAGGAAGATCGTTCCAACTCAATTCGCTCCTGCTGCAAAGCCGCCCGCATTCCTTCGTCCGAAAGGAGAAAAACATTGGCAACCACGTTGAGAAGTACAGCCTCAACCGCAGCTTTCATGAGTATTGCTCCCCCAAAGACATCGGTTAGCAAATGATGATCCGAAATCTTCACCGCTCGCTCTGCTTGCGCCAGCGCTACACAAATCTCCCTGCCGGATGCTATTGGAATACGAGTTGCGTGGAGGATGGCTGCTTCCAGCGCCGCATTACGCAGGGCTTTCTCTCCTTCGGTCGCGCGAGGCAGAGAACGAGCCACTAGATAGTTCTGAAACGCTTCGGAGTCATCGTCTGCGAAGCCGCTCATCAACACGAGACTGGAGTTAATCTTTTCGCATAACTCGACAAGAGCCTCGCGTCGCAGAACGTCTTCCCCGGAACGCTTGAGTGAGATACTAGCGCCCTTATGCACTAAAGCAAGACCCAACGTTGCAGTGAAGACGGAAATCGAACCGCCTCCTGGCGTCGGGCTGAGGGAGGCAGTGAGATCGCGCACCTGAGTCGCATTTAACGCCCAGATGGACGTGGGAGGGGCGCCCAATGAACGAATGTGCAAGCTGGACATGGCTTCGATTATGCCGCATTTGTCAAAGGTCTGTCCGGGCTGAAAACTCGCTTGAACATAGGAAGAGGCCGCCACGAATACATCTAGCGACCTATGGAATGGAAGTGATGATCAAGCTCATACTGCTCCCAATTGTTGAGGATGTAATCAGCGTCCGCCACGTTCATCCTTCGTTGGAGGAAACAGAACAATCTTGTCTGAAAGAGAATGAACGTCAGGTAGCATCGGTAAAGTATGGGGTTTTAGGCTCTAATGCGCTCGGCAGTTCGTATAGCGTGCAGAAGGGCGCAATCGGACGCCCCTGATTCGAAGAAAGTGGTACCTGCAAATGGAAGAGTTTAGACGGCTCGCTCGCCTGCCTGCTTATGTGTTCAACGTGACTGGAGAATTGAAGGCTGCTGCGCGCAGGCGCGGTGAGGACATTATTGACTTCGGGATGGGTAATCCGGATGGTGCCACCCCGAAGTTCATCGTCGACAAGCTCATTGAAGCCTCACAACGGACGACGACGCACCGGTACTCACTCTCGCGAGGTATTCCTCGTCTGCGTGCTGCAATCTGTAATTGGTACAAGAAGCGTTACGACGTCTCTCTGAATCCTGAGACGGAAGCGATCGTCACGATTGGATCGAAGGAGGGCATTGCTCATTTATGCCTTGCTGTCTTAGACGATGACGACACAGTCGCGGTCCCGAATCCTAGCTATCCGATTCATATCTTCGGACCCGTGATCGCCGGTTCAAAGGTCCAGAGCATTGCCATGGACGGAATTGATCAGTCCGCTCTGATCGAGAGGTTGGAATACGAGCTGCCGCGGATGGACCCTCGGCCGAAGATCCTGATCCTGAACTTTCCCGCCAATCCAACAACGGCTTGTGTCGATCTCTCCTTCTTCGAGCGGCTCGTGCCGCTCTGCAAAGAGTTGGGAATATACCTGGTGCATGATCTCGCATACGCAGACCTCACTTTCGATGGCTACGTGGCTCCCAGTGTGATGCAGGTGCCAGGAGCAAAGGAAATAGCGGTCGAGTTCTTTACCCTTTCCAAGAGCTACAACATGCCCGGCTGGAGGGTTGGCTTCATGGTCGGATGCCCGAAGCTCGTGGCCGCGTTAGGCCGCATCAAGAGCTACTTCGATTACGGAATGTTTACTCCTATCCAGGTCGCGGCCATCGCAGCGCTTGAGGGGCCTCAGGACTGCGTCGCGGAGATATGCAATAACTACAAGGTGCGTCGGGACGTTCTGGTGCCAGGCCTCAACAAGCTCGGCTGGCCAGTAAATCTGCCGAAGGCGACGATGTTTGTCTGGGCACGAATTCCAGAGCAGTACCGCGCGCTCGGATCGATGGACTTCTCGAAGAAACTGCTCATAGATGCCAAGGTCGCCGTTAGCCCAGGCATTGGATTTGGCGAACATGGCAATGAGTACGTGAGATTCTCGCTTATTGAAAACGAAGAACGCACCAGGCAGGCGCTACGAGGAATCAAGCAGATGTTTAAGCTGGGTTAGTGAGCCGCGGGGATATAGCTGAGTCCAGGAATCCGAGCCGGGGTGGGCTCCATGCGCCTAGCCGCACTTCGCACAGTGCTTTTCAGATTGGTCTGCCAAAAGTGGGAAAGTCGTGCAGGCTCTGCTTGCATAGGTGTGCCGCCTGAGACGTAGTTATCAAGATCGATCTGATGATTCTGTCGGCACTTCAACGACCCCGCATTCGCGATGTCCAAATTCGATGCTCAGCGTGCGGGCATATTTCATCCTCGATAAACCAAATCAAAACCTACCAACTCAACGGAACCAACAAGGCTGCCGGGCGAGCGTGTAAGCGGGTTCAGCCATGGACGCCGAGAGAAGCTGCGTCCGGTTTCAAGTCAGCGCCCTAAAAGAGGGTGCTTATGGTTCGTTCTTGCTGCGCCTGATAAGCCACTCAAAGTGCCATCCACGTTCAATTCGCTGCCTACCGGAAGACATTTCATAAAGCAGACAGCCAATTTGCTCCCCGATAGTCACCCGGGGCGGGGAAAAACTGCCAAATCGCGGCACTATCCGGGGTACTACGCATAACCAGGGTCCGGAAATTAGGGAGAAACTCCTGATTCATCTGGAGTTATCAATCAGTTACTGTCGACGCTGCGTCTCCTGTGATCCAAACCACCAAAGACTTCCGGTGCCACGTGGTACATTCGGTAGTAATCGGATGTGTGGTTACTATAGTGCAATTTCGTAACACACGGACTCCTAAAGTAGATCTCCAGACTTGAGGACGACGGTCCCCTGTGCGTGGTTCAGAGGTGCGTTTTGAAGATATCGAAGGCAGTCATTGCAAGCGTTGGGATTTCAGCCGGCCTCTTTTTTCTCGGCTGCGGCAGCACAGTCGTGGAGCCTCTGGGTGCGCCAAGCATCAGTGCCGTTCTTCCGCAGACCATTACCGCGGGATCCAGCGCCGTGACCATGAAGGTCGTGGGAACTAATTTCACCACTAACGCCGTCATACTCTGGAATGGTGGCAAGCTTGCCACGACCGTGGTTGACTCCACTACGGTATCCGGTGCAATTCAAGGTGGTAGCCTCGCTGTTCCTGGCACAGCGCAAGTTCAGGTTCAGAACACTCAGACAGGACAGGCATCGCAATCCGTACCTATCTCGATCGTCTCGACCGGCACGAACGTTGCTCTTCCCCTCGCTATCTCCACCACCTCCTTATCCGCGGGAGTTC
>Ga0302220_10000358_pt1 | contig 39671 bp, 39 predicted proteins | sample II_Palsa_E1_3_FD_194572 | JGI IMG/M metagenome (GOLD analysis project Ga0302220, IMG submission 194572) | Peat permafrost microbial communities from Stordalen Mire near Abisko, Sweden - II_Palsa_E1_3 | ecosystem: Environmental > Terrestrial > Soil > Palsa > Peat permafrost | place: Sweden...
CCTCCGCCGGCTGGGTGTAGTTGAACATGATGCCGGGAAACGCCAGCAGTTTCTGGTTGATGGCTTCGGTCAACGCAGCCTTGGTGCGATAGTTGCCCGTCCATTGCGAATAGGGCTTGAGGCCTACATAGAACTCGACATTGAAAAAGCCGGTTGAATCCGTCCCGTCATCGGGGCGACCCAGTTCCGAGGCGACCGTGGTGACTTCGGGAAACGACCGCAGAATGTCGCGTATTTTGGGTGTGATCTTTGCCGATTCGTCGAACGAAATCGTGTACGGCATGGTGGCGCGCACCCACAGTGCGCCCTCATCCAGCTGCGGCATGAATTCGGCGCCGATGCGCGGAATCAGCAACAACGAAACCACCAGCAGCAGAGCCGAGGCGAGCGTGGTCCCCCACGGATGGGCCAGGCAGAAATCCAGGCCTTTGATGTAGACCGATTTAATCGCTTCGAAAACGACATTGCGGCGTTCTTTCACGCCTTTACGCATGAACCAAGCGCACAGCACCGGCAGCAAAGTCAGCGTCACGATCAGCGAGCCGACCAAGGCGAAAATCATGGTGTCGGCCATCGGTTTGAACAACGTCCCCGACGGCCCCGACAACACATAGATCGGCAGGAAGCTGACCACGATCACCGCGACGGCGTAGAACAGCGGACGGTCCACTTCCGCTGCCGCGTCCCGGATGATTTCCCGCACGTTGAGCCCGGTTCCCCGTCGCTCCGATATCTGGCGGAAAATATTTTCCACCATCACCACAGCGGCATCCACGAGGATGCCGAAATCCACCGCGCCGATGGACAGCAAGTTCGCCGATGCGTTCTGTACATCCAGACAGATGAACGCGAACAGCAGCGCCAGCGGAATAGTGGTGGCGACGATCAGGCCTGCGCGAAAATCGTAGAGAAAGAAAATCAGGATCACGACGACCAGCAACATGCCGCGCAGCAGGTTGTCTTCGACAATCTTCGTGGTCAGCGCGATCAGGTCGCTGCGGTCGTAGAACGGAACGACCTTGACGTCTTTCGGCAGGATTTCGTCGTTGAGCTGTTTGGTTTTTTGCTCGACCCGTTTCAGCACGTCCTGCGTTTTCTCGCCGGTACGCAGCAGGATGACGCCTTCCACCGCGTCGTCTTTTTTCTCGTAGCCGAATTCGCCCAGACGCGGCGCGATGCCGATGACGACGCGACCCACGTCCTTCAGCAGGATCGGGGTGCCGTCATGCACCGCCAATACCACGTTGCTGATGTCCTCCAGCGTTTCCATGCGGCCCAAGCCGCGCACGTAATAGAACTGGCCGCCCTGAGAGTAAAACCCGCCGCCGGCATTGCCGTTGTTGGCGGACAGGGAGGCTTCGATCTGCACCGCCGACAGGCCGACCGCAGCGATCTTGGCTTGGTCCAGCAGCACCTGATATTGCATCGTGCCGCCGCCAAAGCCCGAGTCGTCCGCAACACCGGCCACGGATCGGTACTGGGGTTCGATGGTCCATGCCTCGAGCGTCTTCAGATCCATCGCCGAGCGATCAGGGCTCTGCAATACGTAGCGATAAATCAAACCCGAAGGCGCCGACAAAGGCGATACCGAAGGTGTCACTCCACTAGGCAGCGACGCATCCGCCAACCGGTTGAAAACCTCCTGGCGAGCAAAATTATTGTCGGTACCGTCCTGATAAGTGATGATGACGTCGGACAATCCATACAGCGAAATCGAGCGGGCATTTGCCCTCTTCGGGATGTCGTTCATCGCGAGCTCGACCGGCACCGTCACCAGCCGCTCAATTTCTTCGGCCGCATGCCCAGGCCATTGCGTGATGATCTCGACAATCGGCGGCGACAGATCAGGGTACGCATCGACCGGCAGGCGATTGAGCGAACGCGCTCCCGCGCCCGTCAGCAAGAGCGTCATCAGGATGATGAGAAGCGGCTGGGCCAGCGAGGCGCCCACGATCCGGTTCATGATCGAAGCCGTGCGCGACGGCGTCTCATTGACAGGCAGTTGATCGCTCATTGGTTTTGCATGAACTGAACGAAGATCGCGCCATCGACCACGATCTGATCACCAGCGCGCAGGCCTGACGGAATGTCGTATTGATCGCCGCTGCGATAACCCAGGGTCACCGAGCGTCGCGCGAAGCTGCCGTCGCTCTGCTCTACATAGACAAACGGCAGGTTCTCATCGTCACGCAGGATCGCCGACACCGGCACCAATAGCCCGTCGCTCTCCTGGCGCGAATGAATCCGCACGCTGACATACATCTGCTTCTTCAGCACACCGCCGGGATTTTCCACCACGACACGCGCTGGCAACAGGCGCGTATCGGGACTCACCAGGGAGGCGATGTTGTCCACCGTTCCGGAAAAATTTTTCCCAGTGATGCCAGTCACTACATCCGCCGGATCGCCAACGCTGATCGAGGAGATGTCTGAATCCGACACCTGCGCCATCACCCATACGCGCGAAAGGTTCGCCACCGTGAAACACGGCGTCGTGCCTGCCTGCAGAAGTTGCCCGGGTGTGATCAGTTTTTCCACCACGGTGCCGGTGATCGGCGAGCGGATCACTCCCTCGATGCGTGCGACCTGCCGACCTTGCTGGATATCCTTGATGACCTGTGGGTCCACACTCAGCGAAATCAGTCCCTGCCGCGCAGCTTCGAGATCCGCGTCCGCATTGGCTGCGTCGGTTTCCGCCTGGTCTTCTTCGCGTTGTGCCACACCCTGGTGCTGCACAAGATCTTTTTCCAGATCGGCCAAACGTCGCGCGGTATGGGCGGTAGCAAGCGCCTTGCGGTACGTGCCGATGGCGGTGGCGAAGTCGGACGAATCGACGATGGCCAGCGCGTCGCCCTTCTTGACCTTGTCACCCGGATTCACCAGCAAGCGCGATACCGGGCCGGAGATCGGTGCCAGCACGCTGGTGGCCTGATCGTTGTCGAAATCGACGGCGCCGGTGGTTTCAATGATTTTGTGGAATCGCGTCTGCGCGACAGTGTAAAGGCGGACATTCGATCGCTGGGCGGACGTCAGTGTCACGTTGCTCGCGGTCACGGACGCCGCCTGCGAACTGTCGTCGGTCTTGGATGAGCAGCCGGAAAACAACACGATGCTCAGCGCTGCAAGCGCGAAGACAGGAACGCGGATGAATGCGCCGCGACTTTGCATCGCTGGCATCCTGTCAAACGATTTATTTTCCATCTTTATCCTGCACTAGTTCCGCGCGATTCCACCAACCACCGCCGAGCGCCTGAAACAGCGCCGCGGTGTCCGCATAACGATTGGCCTGAGCTTGGATCAGGGCGATCACGGCCTGCTCATACGACTGCTCCGCGCTCAGCAGCGAAAGCTCATTCGCGTATCCGGCCTGCAGTTGTCGCTGGGATAAATCCAGCGTGCGCTTGGCGGCATCGGCCGCTGCTGCAGCTGCTTTCAAGCCTTCGGCATCTTGATCAAGCGCAGCCAAGGTGTCCGCCACGCTCTGGAAAGCGCTCAACACGGTGCTCCGGTATTGCTGAGCTGCCTGCACATACGCGGCCTTCGCAGCCCGTTCCTGATGCAGCAGTGCGCCACCCTGGAAAATTGGTGCCGTCAGATCCGCACCCAGACCCCAGAAACTGTTGCCCGACTTGAAGACCTGACCGATCGCCAGCGCAGAGTTACCAGCGTTCGCGCTCAACGTTATATTCGGCAGCCGGTTCGCCGTGGCGACGCCGATCTGGGCACTGGCGGCATGCATGTTTGCTTCGGCTTGAAGTACATCCGGACGTTGCGCCACGAGCGTGGAAGGAAGACTGACCGGCAAATCCTGCGGCAACTGCAGCGTTGAAAGATCAAACTTTTCGGTCGGAGCCTGGCTTGGAAATTGTCCGACGAGGACGGCGAGCAAATCGCGTTCCTGCACCTGCTGTTTGATCAATGGCGGCAGCGTGGCAACAGCCTGCGCGAGCTGTGATTCCTGCGCGGCCAGATCAAGCCCGCTGGCGTAACCCTTGGCCAATTGTCGCCGCAGGATTTGCACCATGTTCGTATTGATGTCGATGAGCTGGTGCGTCGCATCGATCTGCGCCTGCAACGACGCCTCCTGCACCGCGGCCGCCACCACATTGGTGCTCAAGGTGATTTGCGTCGCGATCATCTGGAAGCGAACTGCCTGCTCCTGTGCCTTGATGGACTCCATCGTCCGTCGGTTCAACCCGAACAGATCAGGCGCGTAGGAAACGCTGACCTGCGGCGTGTACAGGTTGTACAGAAAGGCGCCGTTATTGGGCGTCGCCGAGATGGCTTCCGATGTGCGCTGGCGGCTTGCCGAAGCATCGGCGGTGACACTGGGATAAAACGCGCCGCGCTGCACCAGCACGTTTTCCCTGGCCACCGTCAACGCTGCCTGAGCTGCTTTCAGGTCGGCATTGTTGGTGAGCGAATGTTCGATCAGATCGTTCAGTGGCTTGGAATGAAACAGGGTCCACCAGTCACCGGGGATATCGGTGCCACTGTTGAAGCGCTGCGCTTCTCCACCGGCAACGCCCGCAGTGGCGGCCGTGGTCGACAGTGGTTGGGCGGTGTAGCCGGTGACATCCGGCGCCGCAGGCTTCTTGAAATCCGGACCGACCGTGCAGCCGCCGATCAGCAACGCGCCCACGACTGCGCTGACACGCAGACCTTGCCGTGCTGAATCGGCCAAGGACGAGACCTGCCGTGTTTCCCCATCTCCCGTTTCTTCGAATTGGGCGAGCACTTCGGCCCACGTCTTTTTCATGCGAGCGCGTCTTGAGAGAGAATGATCCAGATGTAACGATATATCGTATCAAATACGAGCGAAAGCCGTGCCGGAAGTCACGGCCCAGTCTTCCTCGGGGTGAGCCAATCGCACGCGGGGGGGGCTAAAGACCCTTTGCCGCCTGTGCCACCGCACGAAACAAGGCGCGCCCCTTGTTCATCGTCTCTTCCCATTCGGCCGCCGGATCGGAGTCGTAGACGATGCCCGCGCCGGCCTGCACATGCAGGCGGCCGTTCTGGATCACCGCCGTACGGATCGCGATGGCGGTATCGGCGTCGCCCCACCAGCCAATCCAGCCAATCGCGCCGGCGTAGATATTGCGCTTGTATGGCTCCAGTTCCTGGATGATTTCCAGTGCACGGATTTTCGGCGCACCGCTCAACGTGCCAGCAGGAAAGGTGGCCTTGAGTACGTCCATGTAGCTGAGGTTCGGCAGCGCGGTTCCCTGTACTTGCGAGACGATATGCATCACGTGCGAGTAGCGTTCGATCGCAAACGACTCGCTGACCTCGACACTGCCGGTCACGCTGACCCGGCCGATATCGTTGCGACCCAGGTCGATCAGCATCACGTGTTCGGCGCGTTCCTTCGGATCGGCCAGCAGCTCCGCTTCCAGCGCCTTGTCCTCTTGTTCTGTTGCGCCGCGCCTGCGTGTGCCGGCGAGCGGACGCACCACCACCTTGCCGTCCCTGAGACGCACGAGGGTTTCTGGTGAGGAGCCCACGATCTGCGTATCGCCCAGATCGACGAAATACATGTATGGCGACGGATTCATGGCGCGCAACGCACGATACACATCGACCGGCCGCGCGTTGAAACCGACGCTGAGCCGCTGCGAGGGTACGACCTGAAAGATATCGCCGGCGCGGATGTATTCCTTCGCGCGCTCGACCATCGCCTCGAACTCCTCGCGGGTGAACGAGGATTTGAAATCTGCCTCGTCCAGTGCCGTGGACTGCGTGAGCTGCGGATAAGACGCGCCACCCTGACGCAATCGATAGACCAGCGCATCGAGCCGTCGCTGTGCACCGGCATAGGCTTGCGGCTGCGACGGATCGGCGTGCACGATCAGATACAAACGGCCTTTGAGGTTGTCGAATACAGCAACTTCCTCGGCCAGCATCAGCAGCACATCGGGGGTGCCCAGCTCGTCCGTACGATCCCACTGCGCCAGGCGCGGTTCGATGTAGCCAATCGTCTCGAAACCGAAATAACCGACCAGCCCGCCGCTGAACGCAGGTAGTTGCGGCAAGCGGGGTACATCGTATTGTTGACGCAACTTTTCGATCTCACCGAGCGGATCTTCCAGCTGGCGACGTTCGACGATTTCGCCCGAGTCCTCGACTTCGAGTTCGTGTCCGCGTAGCCGGAATACTCTTTTTGCGGGCAGGCCGATAATCGAGTAGCGCCCCCAGTTGGCCCCTCCCTCGACTGATTCGAACAGGAAGGTATACGGGCCGTCGGCCAATTTGAGGTACACCGACAGCGGTGTGTCGAGGTCGGAGAACACCTCGCGCACCAGCGGGATGCGCGTATGCCCCTGAGCAACCAGTGCGTCGAATTCGTCTCGGGAGATCACGTGGGGGAGTCCGGATAGCCAGGCGATAAAGCGATCATTGTAGGCGAACCCAGGCGTCCACCGGATGTGCAAATCGGCCGATCTAACCGCCCAGGCGCTGCCGTGGCATGCCATGCAGCTGCAGGCAGAAGGCCACACCGTCGCCAGCGTCGAGGTTGCGCGCGAGCGCCACGCCGCCGTGGCGTTCGGCGACCAGCCGAACCACGTAAAGCCCCAGCCCCAGATGCGGAGCGTCGCCGGGAGTGGCTTTTTCGCGCAGGCTGACCAGCGAGTCGAACAAACGACCCTGCATGGCCTCCGGCAACGGCGCACCCTGGTTGGCCAGCTCGATCTCGGCACCATCGCTGCTCGCATGCAGGCTGAGGCGCAGCCAACCGTTCAGAGGCGTAAATGACAAAGCGTTGTCGAACAGTTTGTCCAGCGCCTGCGCGATCAGTTCGGGAGCGCAATGCATGTACAAAGGCTGCGCGGGCAGCACGCATTCAAGCCGGCGCGTACCGGTCAGCGAACGATACGCGTCGGCGCAGCCGCGTACCACGTCACGCAGATCGACATCTTCGGGCTCGGCCGCGGCGATCGAACGCTCCATCCGGCTCGCCTCGCTCATCGCGCGCACCAACGCACTCAGTCGGGCCACACCGTCGCGGGCGCGTGCAAGATATGGCTGCGCCTCTGCGGGGAGCGCCGCATGTTCCAGGTTGTCCAGTGATGACTGCACGATGGCCAGCGGCGTGTTGAGCTCGTGCGAAAGTTTGGAGGCCAGGGTGCGTAGATAATCGGTATAGCCGCCAACCACCTCGAACAGACGCTCGAAGCTTCGCGCGAGGTCGCCAATCTCATCCGGCGCATCGGTCATCGGAAAACGGCCTTTTTCGAACAAGCCGTCCAGACGTCCATCGTTCAGTTGCGCGCGTTCCGCCGCATTGCGTAAACGACCCAGCCGCAAACTGAGCCGGGTGGCGAACGCCAGCAAGATGCCACCGGCCACCAGCAGCACGCCAAAACTCGTGAGCAAAAGTCCGAGCAGGGCGCGATTGGCCAGCAGCGGCACGGTGCGGCTGGATTGCTCAAGCAGCAACACGCCGTCGATCTTTCCCGTGCTCTGGATCGGCACCGCCGCAGCCAGCACGATGCTGCCGCGCTCTTCCCCACTGCGCCACACCGTCACCGACTTGCCAGCACTCGCCTGACTGACTTCGCGCGTATCCAGCCGCGGCACGTCCTGCGACCAGGGGTTGGCGTCTTCCATGCGGGTTGCCAGCAGCGAGCGATAAATCAGCGCGGCGAACCAGCCCGGCTGACCGTCGGCACCTGGCGTGGTGAGCAGGCGTCCACTGCGGGCCAGCAGCCAACCCTGCGGCGCCAGTACGCGTGCTTGCACCTGGTCAGGTGCGAGCTTCGCCAATTCGCTGGAAAGCTCGCTCGAATAGTCCAGCAACGGGCGGGTATCGGCCGCCATCGGATCACCGCCCGTCGCCGCGTCGTATACGCCAATGCCCAGCGTGTGCAGTTGCAGGCGACGCGATAACTGCAACTCAACCCGATAGCCGCTGCCGTCTTCCTGCCATTGCGCCGTAAGCAGATCAGGCAGGCCCGGCACAGCGGGGTCGAGCGGTCGCGCCGTCAGCGAGCCTGGCGCGGAACTGGCCAGCAGGTAACGCCGCTGACCGGCAGCATTGCCCAGGGTGAGGATCAAGTGGTCCGCTGCCAGTGCATTGGCATCGTTTGCGTCGGCGCGGCTGCGCTGCGTATCGGGCACCTCCACATACAGATACAACCAGTCGCTGTCTTCGGCCAGCAGCAGCTTTCCATGCTGATTGCGTGACAGAGCCAGCGATTGGCTCCATGGCGTCAGCGGGGCCCAGTCATCGCCGTAACCGTCTACGGTGATCGGGCTTGGCGTCTGTTGCACGTACCAGCCCTGTGCATCCTGCGGCAACACGGCGCCGGTCACCACCAGGCTGCGCGCCACCGCCCGCGCCGACGCGAGCAACGCCTGTGCCTGACCTTCGCGCAGCAACGTCTCCATTTGCCGCACGTACAGCCAGCCCGCTATGGGCAATGCCAGCGTGCACAAGGCGACCAGCAAAAGTTTTCGGCGCAGCGTCATGACGTGGCAGTCCGGCGGGCAGTCAGCGACAAGAGCTTAATGCTGTCCCACCTTGTCTGCCGGTTTGGGAGGTGGCGGATTTTTCGCGTACACCGATTTCTCGATCACCTGCTGGAAAAGCCCGATGACGCGTTGCCGTTGCGTATCACCGGCGGCCACCGTCATCGACCAGCTGTAGCGGATTCCGCTGGCCTTGCCCGGATCGCAAAAGACGACCGCGTCATCGATATCATCCGTGCCTTGATAAAGTAACCCGTGGCACTCCATCGTCGGATGGCTGACAGGGAATGCAGCGACCTTGGCGCGTGGATCGTGCTGCAGGTAATGCTGCTGATCGGCCTGCCATTCGGCGGCCAGCGTGGGCAGCTTGCGTGGCCACACGTTCAGCACCATCACGCGATCGGGTTCGCCGGTCCAGTCGCCCTGGTAGATCACTAAATCCACGCCGATCGCCTTGGCGTAAGTACAGCAATCGGCTGTCCATCCGATGGGCGGACTGGTGGAAATGGTCCAGCCGGGAATCGAACCATCGGCTTTGCCAGACGCCTCGACGCGCACCGGATCATGCAGCGCCGGTACGGCTGAGCGCGCGACCGCGGCGATTGAAAGCAGCACCAAACCCAACAGCAGATGTTTCATGCAGGCTTCCAGCGATAACCCACGCCATGCACCGTTTCGATCGCGTCGAACTCCGGTGCCACGGCGATGAATTTCTTGCGGATCCGCTTGATATGCGAAGTGATGGTGGCATCGTCCACAACGAGTTCCGCCTCACGCATCAGCTGGTCGCGATTTTTCACGTGGCCGGGAAAGCGGATCAGCGTGTGCACCATCCAGAATTCGGTGACGGTGAGCGGCACCTCATCACCGTTCCAGGTAATCCGCATGCGTTCGGATTCCATCTTCAACGGACCGTGCTCGATCACCGTTTCGCTGGACGCCGGTGCCTTCAGCGATTCGATCCGACGAAATAGCGCGGCAATGCGCGCCGCCAGCTGGTGCAGGCTGGTGTCCTTGTTGAGGTAGTCATCCGCGCCCAGGCGCAGGCCGGAAATCACGTCGAAATCCGAATCGCGCGCGGTAAGAAAAATCAGTGGCAGCATGGACGATTTCGCCCGCAGTTCGCGGCATAGATCGAAGCCGCCCTCCGGTTCGTCGCCGAGGCCGATGTCGATAATCACCAGCTCCGGCAAGCGCATGGCAAAGGCAGTCGATGCCTCCTGTCGCGAACCATAGCCACGGGCGTCATAGCCAAAACGGTTCAATGCTTCGACGTAATTGGCGCGAATCAACGGTTCGTCTTCAACGATGGCAATGCTGCGGCCCATGGCTCGCTCCGGAATGTTGTGCCCGCAGGGTGCTATGCGAACTCCCGCCGCGCAAGCCGTGTGATGCGACTGCCCGCGTTTCGCCACAATCCAGCGGCAAGCAGGCCCGATTGTGCCGGCGCCAGCGCCGCTGCGGGATGTGTCATGCAACCCAAGCACAACGCACGGAGCCGAGCGATGCCGAAAATCGAATCCACCGAGCGCGACCCGAACGCCGAACTGCGCAGCTTCGAACCGTTGCGGGTGACGCTGGCGTTGGGCGCGTTGCTACTTGGCTTGATCCTGGGCGTGCATTGATGAACAGGCATCCTGCTGCGCCCTCCGAATACCCGTCCATTGCCGTGGAAGGCAGGAAGGCGTCTGGCGCGAATGGAGTCGCGCCAGACGCGGGGCACGAGCCCGATCCTGATTGGCAACCTTTGTAGCGCACGACACCCGTCATGGTGGTTCCTTTCCCCTCCCCGCGAGGGGATTTTTTTATGTGGGAAAGTCGGACTGAACCGCTATTCAGGCAATTTGAGAGCTTACGGGGAACCAAACCGGCCCGAGCCGGTCAGAAACACTGATTGGCGGGTATTCCATAGCCGTGGAATGTGCCGACGTGGTCGTTGACCCCTCTCTCCGATGCGGTCGCGTCGGTTTACCCACCAATCGATGGTGTTTCCTCTCACGTCATTCCGACGACGTTTATCCCGGCGCAGCCTTTCACTGCGCCGGGATTTTTCTTTGGGCGGCGCTCGTCCGTAGCCCAACCTTGGTGACGAGGCACGTGGCTCCGACGGGATACCTGTTGGGCTTCGCTGCGCTCAGCCCAACCTACGCTTCTGAACCCTGGCTCAGCCGATCGCCTTGCGCATCGCGTCGATCTCGGCGCGGTAATCCTTGGCGTGGAAGATTGCCGAACCAGCGACAAAGGTGTCGGCGCCGGCGGCGGCAATCGCGCCGATATTTTCCGCAGTGACTCCGCCGTCGACTTCCAGCCGGATCGCGCGACCACTGTCGTCGATCAGCCGACGTGCCTGGCGCAATTTTTCCAGCGTCCCGGGAATGAACTTCTGTCCGCCGAAACCGGGATTGACCGACATGATCAGGATCAGGTCCAGCTTGTCCATCACGTAGTCGAGGTAATTCAGCGGCGTGGCGGGATTGAACACCAAACCCGCCTTGCAGCCCGATTCCTTGATCAGGCCGAGCGTGCGGTCGATGTGCTCGCTGGCTTCCGGGTGAAAGCTGATCAGGCTGGCGCCCGCCTTGGCGAAATCCGGCACGATGCGGTCGACCGGCTTGACCATCAGATGCACGTCGATCGGCGCCGTGATGCCGTAGCCGCGCAGCGACTGCAACACCATCGGACCGATCGTGAGGTTCGGCACGTAGTGGTTGTCCATCACGTCGAAATGAACCCAATCGGCACCGGCGCTCAGCGCTGCCGCAGTGTCTTCGCCCAGCCGCGCGAAATCAGCGGCGAGGATGGAAGGGGCGATGATGGGGGTTTGTTTACTCATGTCTTTGCAACCCTTGGAAAAAACGCAGCTCGAGTGATGGAGTTTACGGCGTCACCGCTTCGTTGGCTTTCGCGCATAGGATGCGCTCCTACTTGAACCCGCGTTGTTCCTTGATGCGATCGTAAGCGGCATTGATCTCGCTGGCACGCGATTCAGCGCGTTTGCGCATGTCTTCGGGCAGATCGCCCAGGCGATCAGGGTGATGTTCCGAGATGAGTTTGCGATACGCACGCTTCACCGCACGATCGTCGACACTGCGATCAATCCCCAGTACCGCATAAGGATCTGGCCCCTGCGCCGAACGCTGAGGCGGCGTATAGCCGCCACCGGTGGAGCCTTGTCCGTAATGGCGTTGGCCACTGCCGGCATTCCACGCATAGCCCTTCATCGCCATCAGCGCCATCAGCTCCATGTCGCTGATGCGCAAGGCAAACGCGAGCTGGCGCAATATGGCCATCTTTTCCGGCGGCGGATTGCCCTCCGAAAGCACCGTCTCGATCACCACGTCGAGCACCGGGAAGGCATGATCGCGGCGCAGGCCCACCCAGTTGCGCAACTCGGTGATCGTGCGGGTGACGTCGAATTCCGGTTGTTTGCCCTCGTTGAAACTGGCAGCGGCCTGCTTGCGCTGTTCGGTATCCAGATTCATCCGCGACATCAGCCGCTCGGCTACCGCGATCTCCGCCTCCGATACGCGACCATCGGATTTCGCCACCGCACCGAGCAGGGTGAACAACGGTCCGACAAAACCGCCGGCTTCCGGTATGGCCTGCTTGCGCTGGCTATGCCGCAGGTTGTCAAAGATGAAGCCGATGATGCCGCCAGTGATGGCGCCTGGCAGGTGACCGATGATCAAACCGAAAAACGCGAACCACAGCGTGTAGGAAAAACTCATGGATGAACCTGCGGCGGTGGCGATTGCGCGCTATACCAGCGCGCCAGGACGTCGAGCTCGGCATCGCTGACCGGGCCGATTGCGGCGCGCATCAGCGGCACGTCGCGGCGACCATCGCGGTATTGCTTGAGCGCATTGCGCAAATAGTCCAGCTGCTGTCCGGCCAGGTTCGGCGCGCCGGGCATGCTGGCTTGCCCGGTCACCCCATGGCAGGCTGCGCACAGGCCCAGGCGCGTGGGCTGCATCGGCGCCGTGGTCGGGCTCTGGGCATCGGCAGATAGGGCGGCAACCAGTAAAAGCACCGCGATCAGTAGGGTACGCATCGGCAACACATGGGGTTGAAGGCGGCCAATTCTAGCAGTGCGCCGTGATGCGGCCGGGCAGCAGCAGCTAGAATAGGCCGCTTCCTCCATCGCGGAACCGACGTCGTGCCCACCAGCTTGCTGCAATCGAACCTGCCCGGCCTGGAACTGATCCATCGCGGCAAGGTGCGCGACGTCTATGCACTGTCCGGCGACCGTTTGCTGATTGTTGCGACGGATCGGCTGTCGGCGTTCGATGTCGTTCTGCCCAACCCGATCCCGGGCAAGGGCGAGATGCTGACCCAGATCTCCAACTTCTGGTTTGCGAAGACGGCGCACCTGGTGCCGAACCATCTGCTGGACGTGCCCCTGGCCGACGTACTGCCAGCCGGCACTGATCTGGCGCTGTACGAAAAGCGCGCCGTGGTGGCGCGACGGCTGAAGCCGGTGCCGGTGGAAGCGATTGCCCGCGGTTACCTGATCGGTTCGGGCTGGAAGGACTACCAGGCCAGCGGTTCGCTCTGTGGCATCCAGCTGCCCGCGGGCCTGCAGCAGGCGCAGCAATTGACCGCGCCGATTTTCACGCCCTCGACCAAGGCCGCCGTCGGCGACCACGACGAGAATGTCAGCTACGACGCAGTGACAGCGGCGGTGGGTAGCGAACTGGCCGGCAAGGTACGCGACGCCACGCTGGCCATCTATCAATGGGCAGCCGCCTATGCGGCCGAACGCGGCATCATCATCGCCGACACCAAGTTCGAATTCGGCACCGATGACGACGGCAAACTGTACGTGATGGACGAGATGCTGACGCCGGATTCCTCGCGCTTCTGGCCAGCCGACGAGTACCGTGTCGGCATCAGCCCGCCCAGCTACGACAAGCAGTTCGTGCGCGACTATCTGGAAGCGCAGGGCTGGAACAAGGTCGCGCCGGGCCCGGTCATTCCTGATAACGTGATCGCCGCCACGGCCGCCAAATATGCCGAGGCGTTGCAGCGACTGGCTGGGATCAAACTCGACTAGATCCCTCTCGATCAGATTCAGACTCGACCCGGAGTTGTCATCACATGCGCGACATGCAGAGCTGGCTCGACAGTTACAGCGGTGATCACCAGAACCCGACCAACCAGCGCTTGCACTGGCTCTGCGTGCCGCCGATCGTGTGGAGCGTGATCGCACTGCTATGGACCATCCCTGTGCCGGCGTCGTTCGCTCGCCCCGGCGCCTGGGCCGTGCTGGTGATGGTGCTGGCGTTCTACTGGTACTGGAAACATTCGCGCCGGCTGGCAGCAGCACTGCTGATCACGTTCGCCGTGCTGGGATTGCTAACCAATTTTTTGTTCGTTGAACTCGGCGTGGCCTCGCTGCGCTGGCTCGCCATCGGCGTGTTCGTCATTGCCTGGGTCGGCCAGTTCATCGGGCACAAGTTCGAGGGACGTCGACCCAGCTTTCTCACCGACCTGTCGTATCTGCTGATCGGCCCTGCGTGGCTGATGGCCAAGCTGCTGCACAAGATGGGATTCAAGCACGCCGTATGACCACCTTGCTTACCGTGGTCAGCACCCTGCTGTGGTGGGTGCTTTACAGCAGTATCGGCGCGCTGTTCTTCGCCCTGATCGGCTGGTCCGTGCTGCGCTGGACGGAACGCTGCGCGGTGGTGTTCAACCGCATCTATCTGGCCTGTCTGCTGTGGAACATGATCGGTATGCTGCTGATCGTTGGCGTGGCGGCCTATGAAGGTCACCTGCATCCGCCTTATGCGGCCCTGCTCAACTCCGGCTTGCTGCGCTGCACGCTGGTGCTGGACATGCTGATCGGCACGGTGTTGCTGTGGCGGTTGACGCCACGCGTCGATGCTCGTCGTATCCGCCTCGGCAGTGCCTGCATGGCGGTCGCTGCGATCATGGCGATCAGCTTCGGGATTGCTACTAGTCTGGCGTGACGCGCATCGGCACGCTGTGCCGAGCGCTAGGCGTTCCGGCTACTTCGTTATTCCTGCCGCTAACTCGCCATTCCATCAGCCACCTTGTCATTCCATCGGCCACCTCGTCATTCCTGCGCAGGAATGACGAGCAGGGGGGTTTTCGGAGTGTCCGCCTCGCCGATTTATATCCGGGCGAATGAATGGATGGCCGCGCGTTACTCGCGCAAGCGCGGCACGCCATGTTCGCTGCGTTCTTCGACAGCCACGGGGCGGGTGTCGAGGCGCTCGGTGCGGGAATCCAGCGGCAGTGGTTCGATCGCTTCGTTGCGTCCCAACGACAACGCGTTGCGGTAGCAGCGCTGCGCAAGCGCGGCGTCACTCTGGCTTGCGTAAAGATCGCCGAGCGCTTCCCACGCGGCGGCACTGGGCGCCAGCGCCAGTGAACGCTGCAGATACTGGTTTGCCTTGCCCCACAGCTTGAGTCGCACGCACATCCGGCCGAGCGTAAGCAGTAGTGCGGCGTCGTTCGGGTGCGCGTCGAGCCAGCTTTCGGCACGGCGCAGGCGCGCTTCGATGTCGTCGCTGCCGAGCATGCCGTAGGTTTCGATCAGCAGCGGCGACCACTCGCGGCGCAAGGCGGATTCGAGTTCGTCCATCGCCGGCAGGACCAAGCCGAAACCAGCCGCGCGTCGGGCATAAGCGTCGATCAATGCGGGTACCCGACGCTGCGCTTTCGGCAACTGCGACCACAGCGTATTGAGCGCGGCACCATTGGTGCTGGCCTGAATCGCGGCGACCAGCACGCGGGCCTCCAATGCTGCATAAGCGCGAGTACCAAGAGCGCCGCTTTTCTGCAATGGATCGAGCGCGGCGCGGGCGCGCAACGTATCGCCGCTGGCGAGCCCTGCCAGTGCCAGCTCACGCCAGCCAGCGGGAGTCAGGCTGCCCTTGTCCGATTCGGGTGCCAGCAGCGCCACCGCTTCGGCCGGCTTGCCGTCACGGCGCAACATGCGGGCACGCATGACGCGGGCTGCCTGCGGGGCGGATTGCGATGCCTGATCCAGTGCCTCGAGTGCGCGACCGTGTTCGCCTCGACGCGACGCAGCTTCGGCTGCGCCCAGCAATGCCGGTCCACGCAGGCTGTGCAACCGCGCCGCACGATTGAGGTCGCGCTCGGCGTCACCGTTGCGACCTTCGATCAAGGCAACCAGGCCCTCACCCATGCGCTGCTGGCTCAGCCGGCGATGTCGTCGTGAAAACGCTCCGAACGGCCAGCGCAGCAGGCGCCACAGCACGGTAAGCAACGCCCAGATCAGCAGCAGGGTGAGTACGGCACCGACGACGGTGCGCTCGGCATACCAGCCGCGCATGTGCACGTAGACGTAGCCGGGATCCTCAGCGACCCAATGCCAACCGAACGCGGCCAGCGCGGCGATGATCACCAGCAGCAGAATCCAGCGCCAAACCTTCATGGTTTCGATCCACCTGCCGGCGTCGTACCTGAACTCGCGGCTGGCGCGGGAGCGTCGGCGCTCGGCGTCAGCGCATGTACGGCCCGCAGGTTGCGCAGTTCGGTCAGGGCGGCACCAAGCGGTACCGGGGCGCCCGTGGGTGATGTGGCGGCGAGCTCCTTCAAGGTGCTACGTGCCTGTTGTACGGCTGGCGCGCTATCGTCGAACTGGGTCGACAAGCCGACGTCTGCTCGTTGCAATGCAGCTGTATAAGCCTTGCCGTCGAAGGCCAGCAAGGCGGCTTGCGCCTGCGCCAGATCCAGCGCGGCCAACTCGCGAGCAAAGCGCGCATCGGCGACGGCCAGCGGCGCGTCGCTATCGCGCTGCACACTGAACACTCCAGCCACGGCACGGCGGATCCGCGTCCAGACGTCCGGCGTCTGCCCTGGGTTGGGATTATCCAGAGATTTCAATGGCAGCGTGGGCAACGTTCCGCGCAAGTCGCTCAGTTGCTGCAGAGCAGTGACTTGGTGGATCGGCTCGCTTTTCGCCAGCGCATCGCGTTCCGCATCGATACCTTGGCGCACCGTGGAGAAAGCGCCGTCATTGACAGCGGCCAGTGTCTGGTCGGCCAGGGTGTACGCCGCGGCGGCGCCCTGGGCGTCATGGAACAAGGTGTAGCGTTCGCTGGCCATGCGCAGCAGCGAATCGGTCTCGTCCAGGAGCGTTGCATCGTGGCCCGACAGGCCCCTCTCAGCCAACTTCGCCACCGCATCTTCGAGATTGCGCGTGCGCGCGGCCTGGCCAAGCAGTTCCTCACGCAGCGAACGATTGACCGCCGCCGCGTCATTCAAACGCTGATTGAGGCTGGTGCGCTCGCCGCTGACACCGACCAGGGTGGTTTCCAGTGCGCCGACGCGCGTCTGCAGCTCCGTCGTGGTCACGGCAGTGGCATGCGCGGTCTGGATCTGCAGCCATTGCTGCCATCCGACGTAACCGGCCACAGCCACGGCGATCAACGACAGCAGCACCGCCAGCGCCAGACTGCCGCCACCGCGTGGCCGTGGCTCGCGCACGGCGGGCGCCGGCCTTGTCGGCACGGGATCGGGACGGGCTCCCGCGGGCGCGACCGGCGTGCCGGACGGATCTTGGCTGGGATGGTCTGGCTGGCTCATGCGCGCATGCTAGCAGCCCATCCGCACACGGTCGTAGCAGGCTGATGTGAAGAAGATCAATCGGCGCGCTTTGCCGCGTCGAGCAGGTCGGCCGACAGCGCGGAAGTTGCTAGTGCGATACGGACAAAGCCGGCGTCACGAGCGGCGGATGCCAGCCGGTCACTGCTGACTACCGCCGTCGCTGCGAGCAGCCTGGCCAATGCCGCTGCCGGCAGGATCCGGCACAGGTTCTGCAACGCCTCTGCACTGGACAGCAGCACCAGTGCGGAAATCGGCAGCTGCAGCAACCCCTCGACATGCCGGCGATCGAGCCGCGGGGCGACCCGTTGATAGACGTGCAGCTCACGCAATTGTGCGCCTCGCCCGGCGAGTTCATTGCGTAATACGCCGCGCCCTCCTGCCGCTCCGATCAAGGCAACGCGTCGACCGCGTAAGACGTGCAAGGCAGGATGGTCGAGCACTCCTTCACTATCCTGCTGCGCGGGGACCAGCGGTGCCTGAATGCCCTGCCGGCGCAAAGCCCGCGCCGTACCCTGCCCGACCGCGAGCACCGTCGCTGACGTCCGCAGCGACGCCAGCGCAGCGGCCGCACGCACCGCCGCAGGACTGTTGAAGATCAACACATCATCCGCCAGCGCTGCCTGCAGATCTTCGCGCACTGCGGCTTCATCGGTCACCCGACGCAAGGCCAGCCCGGGCAGCAACAACGGCACGCCACCGGCCGCGCGCACTCGACGCGCCAGCGCTGCAGCCGTTCCCGCCGGACGGGTAATCACCACCATCCGGCCGCGCAGGTCATCTTTGCTCACTGGAGTCCGCCGTTGCGCTCACGCATTGTTCCGCCCGCTGCCATGGCCACCAGTGTAGCGGCCGCCCTACACTGGGAAGTCCCCACTCCCCATGGACCTCGATCAACGTGACCACGACTGACACACAGATACCGGCGCAGCAACTGGTTCAATTCATGCGCGACGAGATTCCGCTGGCACACACCATGGATCTGCAGCTCGGCGTCCACGAGAACGACATGCTGAGCCTGCTGGCGCCGCTGGCACCGAACGTCAACGACAAGGGTTGCGCCTTCGGCGGCAGCCTGGTCAGTGTGATGACGCTAAGCGGATGGGCGTTGGTGGAACTTGAATTGCGCCGGCGCGGAGAGGATTGTGACGTCTTTGTGGCCGAGTCCACTGTGCGATACCTGGCTCCGCTGTGGCAGGACTTTCGCAGCGAGGCCCGACTGGCCGCGGATGCCGACTGGGCGACGTTCTTCCAGACCTTGAAGGCCCGTGGCAGGGCGCGCATCGAGGTGGCCTGCGTAGTGCCCGGCGACAACGGACAGCCGGCGGCCACCCTGAGTGCGCGTTTTGTCGCGAAACGGCGCGAGCCGGCTGTCTAATCCATCGCACACGCCGGCCGCTGCTTGCGGCAGAATGGATCAGTCATTTATCGGGGGAGACCACCCATGCGGCGCATCCTGTGCATTCCTGTCCTGTTGTCCGTGCTGTTGCTGGGCGGCTGTGCCACCCAGAAGCGCAGCGATACGCTGACCGACACCCTGCAGGCCTACAGCAGCACGTTGCGCTGGGGCGATTTCCAGAGTGCGGAGATGTTTCTCGAACCGAAGTACCGCGCGGCCCATCCACTGAGCAAGCTGGACCTTGCCCGCTACAAGCAGGTGCGGGTGAGCGAGTACGACGACGGCTCGGGCCCGGTTCCAAATGGCAAAGATGAGATGCAGCAGACGGTCCACATCAGCCTGGTCAACAACAACACCCAGTCCGAGCGCAGCATCGTCGATCACCAGACCTGGCAGTACGACGAAAAGACCCAGCACTGGTGGCTGACCAGCGGGCTGCCGGATATCACGCAGGAGTGAGCTGGCCCCGGAGACATTGATCGCCCGGTACTGCGATAGGCGGGCATTTCGGAACCGTGGCAGCCGGACGAACGCGCTGCCCGTATAATCATCGGTTTACCCGAATCGGCGTGATCTGCGCGCCTGTGGAATGACGATGAACGATTTCCTGCAAAAGCTGCCCCAGTTTGTCAGCAACCATGTGGCGTTGGCGGCCCTGTTCGTGATCCTGCTGGTGGCGTTGATCGTCATGCAGGTGATCGAGCTGTTCAGTAAGACGCGGGAGCTGACCCCGGCCGGCCTGACCATGCTGATCAATCGCGAATCGCCGCTGCTGATCGATCTGTCCGCCTTTGCGGACTTTGAAAAGATGCATGTGCCCGGCGCCAAGCACGTGGCGATGAGCCAGTTCGATCCGGAACAGAAGGACCTGGCCAAGGCACGCGAACTGCCGGTGGTTGTGATGGACAAGGACGGTCGCGGCAACTCGATCAAGGCCGCGCAACGGCTGGTCAAGGCTGGCTTCGGCAAGGTCTACACACTTGGCGGCGGCGTGCTGGCCTGGCAGCAGGCACAGTACCCGGTAGCCAAGGGCCGGTAAGAGTCCGTGTAGGTTGGGGTGAGCGAAGCGATGCCCAACAACCGGGCCGCGCCCTCGCCGAGACATGTACACGCTGGTGACGTTGGGCTTCGCTGTGCTCAGCCCCACCTACGACAGCTGCTCCAAATTCGGCTCTACAGGTCGTGAATGCCGGCGCGAGAGCCGAGGATCTGCGCGAGCACGTCCGGCGCATACTCGAACGAGTCGTAGTACAGCCGCGACTCCGGCAAACCGGCCTCGAGAAACAACTGATGGCCGGCATCGATCATCGCCGGCGGTCCGCTCATGTAAAGGTCGTGGCCGGAAAGATCCCGCTGATCTTCCAGCACGGCCTCGTGCACTAGTCCGCAACGCAGCCCTTCGGCTTGCTCCGGATCGGACACTACCGCGTGGAATTGCAGGTTCGGCACCTCGCTCGCCCAACGTTCGGCGAGCGGACGCAGATAAATCTCGGCCGCACTACGCGCGCCCCAGTAAACCTGCATCGTTCGCTGCGTGCCCAGCGCGATAAAGTGCTCGACGATCGCTTTCACCGGCGCAAAGCCGGTGCCGCCGGCCATGAACAGCATCGGCCGTTCGGAGTCCTCGCGCGGCACGAAGGTGCCCAGTGGCCCTTCGATGCGCAACCGGTCGCCGATCTGCAACGTGTCATTCACCCATGAAGTAAAGCCACCGCCGGCGACATGTCGCACATGCAGTTCGATGACGCCGTCGGCCTGCGGTCCATTTGCGATCGAGAACGGACGCCGCTTGCCGCTCTCCAGCAGCACGTCCAGATACTGACCCGGCAACCAGTTGAGCCTGGACTCGCCGTTTTCCGGCAGCAGGCGCAGGCCGATCACGTCCGGTGCCAGCCGCTGCCGATCAGCCACCACCACACCCAGCTGACGCCGCGCGAAATGTTCCACCGAGGTCACTTCGCGCGCCTCCAGCAGCAGATCGCCGACCGGCACCGCCTGACACAGCAGTACCGCGTGCTGCGCCAGTGCAGTGGCGCTCAATGCAGTCGGTGGACTGCGCGGATACTCGCAGCGCCCTTCCAGCAGGGTCGCTTTGCAGCTGCCGCAGACTCCCGCGCGACAGGAATAAGGCAAAGCGATGCCTGCGCGCTGCGCCGCTTCCAGCACGGTTTCTCCGACAGCCACCGGAAACTGGCGGCCGGACATTTTGAGAGTGACAGTAGGCACCAGACACATTGTCGCGGTGATGAGAGCGGACAACAATGCGGGCTCGACACGCAGGAATCAACGATGAGTCTCTGGAAACAGCCTACCGACCTGGCGCGGATCAACGCCTGGAGCGCAAATACCATGATGCAGACGCTGGATATCCGCATCAGCGCGATCGGCGAAGACTGGCTGCAAGGCACCATGCCGGTCGATCACCGCACCCATCAGCCTTACGGGTTGCTGCACGGGGGCGCTTCGGTGGTATTGGCTGAAACGCTGGGCAGCACCGCCGCCATGCTTACGCTCGATCCGGAAAAGGAGCTCGCGGTGGGCCTGGAGATCAACGCCAACCACATCCGCGGCGTACGCAGTGGCACGGTCACCGGCACGGCCCGCATGCTGCATCTGGGTCGCACGACCCAGGTGTGGGAGATCCGTATCGAGAACGAAGAGGGTGCGCTGGTGTGTATTTCGCGCATCACGATGGCCGTGGTGGCCGCACGCATCGCGGGGCCACGTTGAGCAACGACACGCCGTACGCCAAGCTGAGCCCGGACCTTGTACTGGATGCCGTAAGCACTTGCGGGCTATGGCCCGACGGCCGGTTGCTTGCGCTGAACAGTTACGAGAATCGCGTGTGGCAGGTCGGCCTGGAAGACAGCGCGCCGGTGATCGCCAAGTTTTATCGACCCGGTCGCTGGAGCGACGCGGCGATTGTCGAGGAGCACACGTTCGCGTTGGAACTGGCCGCAGCCGAACTTCCCGTGGTCGCGCCACTGGAGTTTGGTGGCCGCACGCTTTTATGGCACGCGGGCTTTCGTTACGCACTGACGCCGCGTCGGGGCGGCCGCGCCCCGTCGCTGGAATCGGTCGAACAATTGCAGTGGTTGGGCCGTCTGATTGCACGCATGCACGTCGTCGGTGCGCGCCAACCGTTTACCCATCGCGATCGGCTCGACCGTGCCACGATGGTGCAACGGCCGATGCGCGCCGTGCTCGATTCGTCACTGTTGCCCACTTCGTTGCAGGCAAAGTACCGCGACGCTGCCGAACGACTGGATGCCGCCATCGATGCACGCTGGACCGCCATCGGACCGGTGCGACAATTACGGCTGCACGGCGACTGCCATCCGGGCAATGTGTTGTGGACGGACGACGGTCCGCATTTCGTCGATCTGGACGATGCGCGCACGGGTCCCGCCGTGCAGGATCTTTGGATGCTGGCGAACGATGCCGCTGCCATGGAGGCAATGCTCGAGGGCTACCAGCAATTTCGCGATTTCGATCCGGGCGAGCTGGCGTTGATTCCCGCCCTGCGTGGCATGCGCCAATTGCATTACGCCGGCTGGATCGCCGAACGCTGGCATGACCCGGCGTTCCCTGCCGCGTTTCCGTTTGCCGCCGAATCGCGCTGGTGGGAACAGCACATCGCCGACCTGCACGAGTTGGCCGATGAACTTGAGTAGTCTGCATTCGACATGCGCGACCTCGGCCCCCATGGCTCGTCATCCCTGCGAAGGAGGGCCCCAGTGACTTCAGGTTCTTGAAGGGCCAAGGCGCTGGGTTATTCGCTTCGCTCACCCCTGCGGGGCCGCTCTTCGAGCGTTCTGCACGCTTCGCGCTTGTCCTGCCTTCGCAGGAATGACGCTGAGGGTTTCCAGAACTCACTGAAGTTACACATCGAAGTCACCCGTACAATGATCCCACGTCCCACTTGGAGTCCTGCATGCGCATCGTCCTCTTCCGCCTGATCGGCATACTCGAAATAGCCGGTGGCTTTTATGGCGTGGCGGCGATGCTGCATCGGCTGCTGCCGCTGGGTTCGACCCACGACAGCATAGTCACCTTGATTGGTTTGGCACTGTTCGGGTTTGTCCTTGCCGCCGGGGTGCAGTTGATGGACGGCAGCGATCGCGGCGTGCGGATGTCCGGTTGGGCGCAGCTGCTGCAGCTGCCGCTGATCGCCACGCCGATGTTCAGTTACGCGCTGCACTGTGGTGCCTTCATCAACGTATTCGCCACCTTGCACCTGCCGCCGCATCTGGCGCTGGACTGGCATTTCGGCAGCCAGGGTTTCGTGCTGGCCGTTGCCGGTCCGGGCATCTCGCGACTGGGCATCAACCTGCTGGCGCTGTTGTCGTGGCTGGTCCTCAAGCTGCGTTGAAACACGCCCACAAGCCGGGGAAACGCGCGCAAGCAGCTATCATGGGCGGATGAACTCACCTGACACCGCCCCGCCCTCCACCGCCTTGCCGGTCATCCGTTTGAAATCCGACCGCGCTCCAGGGCACCCCTGGGTGTGGTCGGCGCAACTGCACAAGCCGGAAACGAAACTGCCACCCGGCAGCGTGGTCGAGATCCACGATGCCAAGGGTCGCTTCGTCGGTCGCGGCTTCTGGAACGGGCATGCCCGGATCGCTCTGCGCGTATTGAGCACGGATGAAGCCGAAGCGATCGATGCCTCGTGGATTGCCGCGCGCATCGAGCAGGCCGTAAAGCTGCGCCGCGAATGGCTGCAGCTCGATCACACCAGCGACGCATGGCGGGTGATCCACAGCGAAGGCGACGGCCTGTCCGGGCTGATCGTCGACCGCTACGCCGACATCCTGGTGATCGAATACTTCGCCGCCGGCATGTGGCGCTTTCGTGAGGCGATCCACGCGGCGCTGCTCACGCACTTCCCCGGCGCGCGCCTGTACTGGTTCGCCGAATCACATGTGCAACGGCAGGAATCGTTCGACTGCCGCACCGGTGACGTGCCCGACGCGGTCGAGGTGCACGAACATGGACTGCGCTTCCACGCTGCTCCCGGCTCGGGCCATAAGACCGGCTTCTTCGCCGATCAGCGCGACAACCGTCGTCGCTTCGCCGAACTGGCCAAGGGCCGACGCGTGCTGGACCTGTGCTGCAACGCCGGCGGCTTCGCCGTGCACGCCATGGCAGCGGGTGCGCGCGAAGCGGTTGGTGTGGATCTGGACGCCGGCATCCTTGAAGTGGCCCGCGCCAATGCTGCCGCCAACAACGTGGCCGTGACGTTCGAGCAATCCGACATTTTCGACTGGGTGCGTGCAGCAGTCGCGCGCGGCGAGCGGTACGACGCGGTGATCCTCGATCCGGCCAAGCTCACCCGCGATCGCAGCAAGGTGATGGACGCGCTGAAGAAATACTTTGCGATGAACCGCATGGCGCTGGACATCATCCCCCGCGGCGGCCTGTTATTGACCTGTTCGTGTACCGGCCTGGTCGGTGAGGCGGACTTCCTGGAGATGCTGCGCCGGGTGGCGCTCAATGCAGGCCGTGAAATTCAGGTGCTGCAGGTCAGTGGCGCCGGCGCCGATCACCCCTTCCGCACCGACGTACTGGAAGGACGTTATCTGAAGGCCGTGTACTGCCGCGTGGATTGATCTGCACGCCGATTTGACCCGCCATGCGCAAACTCAGGCACATGGCCATCGACCCCCAAGATCCCGAACGCCTCCTACGCAGCGAAGTGCGCGCCGTCGGCTTGACCTATGTCAGCGACGCGCAACCGGGCATTCGCCGGCTGCGGCAGGGTAAGGGTTTCGGCTATCGCGACGCCGATGGCCAGCACATCAGGGATCGCGAGGAGTTGCAGCGGATCCGCACCCTGGCGATCCCTCCGGCTTATGTCGATGTATGGATCTGTGCCAATCCGCGCGGGCATCTGCAAGCCACTGGACGCGATGCGCGCAAGCGCAAGCAGTATCGCTATCACCCGCGCTGGCGTGAGCTGCGCGACCACGGAAAATTCGATCGCGTGCTGGCTTTTGGGGAAGCACTACCGGGCCTGCGCCGCCGTGTGCGCCGCGACCTCGCCCTAACGGGCTTGCCTCGCACGAAGGTACTGGCGCTGCTGGTCCGTCTGCTCGACGAAACGCTCATCCGCGTCGGCAATGAAAACTATGCCCGCGACAACAAGAGCTACGGACTCACCACCTTGCGCTCGCGCCACGTGCGCGCGGAGCGCGGCCGTTTACGTTTCGCATTCCGCGGCAAGAGCGGCCAGGAACGCGAGGTAGAGCTGAGCGACAAGCGCCTCGCGCGCATCGTGCGACGGGTGCAGCAGCTGCCCGGCCAGCGATTGTTCCAGTACGTCGACGATGCCGGTCAGCAGCAACCGATCGACTCCGGCGAGGTCAACGATTACTTGCGCGAAGCCTGCGGCAAAGACGTCGACGCTTTCAGCGCCAAGGATTTCCGCACCTGGGGCGGTACGGTGCATGCCGCCGGCGTGCTGGCCCGGACTCCGCTGCCCGAGAAAGGTGGTGCGCGCGCACAACGCACTGCGCTTGCCTCCGGCATCAAGGAGGTCGCGGCGATTCTCGGCAATACGCCAGCCGTGTGCCGCGCCTCTTATATCCACCCCATGATTCTGGACGGCTGGCTGGACGGCAGCCTGCAACGCGCCATCCCCGCCAGCGCCACTGGACATTCGCGCCAACTCGAGCAGCTCACCTTGCGCTACCTGCGCCGCCGCCTGCGTACGCCCGGCCGTCGCAGCGATTGATACGCCAGCGCGTAAACTGGTGGCCAGACTCCTGTGGATCGTCCCATGCCTGCCACCGATACACTGCTGATCATTCTCCTCGTCGTCGTGCTTGTAGTCATCGTGCTGCAAGTGATGACCTTGCTACGCACGCGTGCCGACGCCGGACTTACTTCCCGGCTCGATGCACTGAAAGACGATGGCGAACGACTGCAGCGCACGCTGCGCGATGAGCAGCGCAATGGTCGCGAAGAACTGCAACAGGGTTTCGATCGTTTTCGCGGCCACGTCGTCGAACAGCTGGGCGGCATGTCACTGCAGCAGATCGAACGCATCGACGGCTTCGGCCAGCGCCTGAACCTGCTCACCGAACGCACCGACAACGGTTTGCAATCGCTGGCGCAGCGACTGGCCGACGATGCGCGCAAGAGTCGCGAGGAAGTCACGCTTTCGCTCAATCGCTTCGGCGAGCAGCAGCAGTTGCGCCTCGCCGCGCTTACTGCCGACCACGAGAAACGCATGAGCGAAGTGCGCGCCACGCTCGAGGCGAAGCTCGGCGCGATCCAGCAGGACAACGCGGCGAAACTCGAGCAGATGCGCGCCACCGTCGACGAGAAACTGCAGAGCACGCTGGAGACGCGACTGGGCCAATCGTTCCAATTGGTTTCCGACCGGCTGGAAGCGGTGCAGCGCGGCCTCGGCGAAATGCAGAATCTCGCCATCGGCGTGGGCGATCTGAAACGCGTGCTGACCAACGTGAAACGCCGCGGCATCCTTGGCGAAGTACAGCTGGGCGGATTGCTGGAAGACTTGTTGACCAACGAGCAATACGCATCCAACGTCATCACGGTACCCGGCAGCAATGAGCGCGTGGAGTACGCGATCCGCATGCCGGGCCAGACCGACGGCGAAAACGTCTATCTGCCGATCGATTCGAAGTTTCCCGTCGAGGACTACCAACGACTGCTCGACGCGCAGGATGCCGCCGATGTCGATGCGGCCGCCGCTGCTGGCCGCGCGCTGGAGACGCGGGTGCGCGAAGAGGCAAAGCGCATACGATCGAAGTACGTGGCGCCGCCACATACCACGGATTTCGCCGTGCTCTTTCTGCCTACCGAAGGACTGTATGCCGAGGTCTTGCGCCGGCCCGGACTGTTCGAAAGCCTGCAGCGCGATCATCGCGTTACGGTCGCAGGTCCGACGACGCTGAGCGCGCTACTCAACAGCTTGCAGATGGGCTTTCGCACACTGGCGATTGCCAAGCGCAGCAGCGAAGTGTGGAAGTTGCTCGGTGCGGTGAAGAACGAGTTTGGAAAATTCGGCCTGGTGCTGGAGAAGGCCGAACGTCAGCTCAACACGGTAAGCAAAAGCATCAGCGATGCCGGCAAGAAAACCCGAACGATCGAAAAGAAACTTCGCGGTGTGGAATCGCTGTCGAGCGAAGACGCTACCGAACTGCTGGGCAATACGTCGATCGACGACACCGGTTATGACAACGAGGCCGATCCCGGAGTGGACGACGAAGCGTGAGCCATCCGCCGCCGCCACTTGTCGAACACCATCGTCGGCTCCGTCTGCTGGCGGTCGAGTTGCGGCGACTGCGGCGGGCGCTGCCGCCGCGTGATCGGCTGATCGCCGGCTTCACGTATGGGCTGCGTGCCGTGATAGCTGCCAGCCTGGGCTACTACGCCGCCATCGGGCTGGGTCTGGAGCAGGGCTTCTGGGCGGCCATTACCGCCATCTCGGTCAGCCAGAGCAACTACGCAGAAGTGCGTAATTCTTCGCGAGATCAATTTATCGGCGCGATGATTGGCGGCTTGATTGGCGGCCTGATCGGCATGGGCATCGTCTTGCTCGGGCACTACCACTATGCCGCGTACGTGCTGGCAGTCATCGTCGGCATGATGCTTTGCTCGGTCCTCAACCTCGGCGCGGCCGGCCGCATCAGTGGCACCACTACCACGATCATCATGCTGGTGCCGCACAGCGGTGCGTTCTGGCAGTTCGCGCTGTTCCGGCTCGGCGAAGTGACGCTCGGGGCGGCCGCGGCCCTGCTGGTGAGCGTCGCATTCGACGCAGTGGAACGGCGCCTGTTCAAGGATCACCGGTCGCCCTGACTACCGGCAGCCCGGCCATCCGACGACGCAGCAATACCTGGACGGTCGCGACCGTTACACTAGCCGCCTGTCGGATCCCAGGGACTCTCCATGAGCAAGCAGCCACCGGACAACGGCGTCACCCAGGAACAAGCCGAAGAGGCCGTGCGCACGTTGTTGCGCTGGTCAGGCGAGGATCCGCAACGCGAAGGCCTGCTCGACACACCCAAGCGGGTGGTGAAGGCTTATCGCGATTGGTTCTCCGGATACGAAACGGACCCGGCCGATTACCTGCGCCGAACGTTCAAGGAAGTCGCCGGCTACGACGAGATGGTGGTGCTGCGCGACATCGAATTCGAGAGCCACTGCGAACACCACATGGCTCCGATCATCGGCCGCGCGCACGTCGGCTACATGCCAACCAATCGGGTGGTCGGCATCAGCAAGCTGGCGCGCGTCGTCGAAGGTTATGCGCGTCGCTTCCAGGTGCAGGAAAAACTCACTGCGCAGATCGCCCAGTGCATCCAGGAAACCCTGGACCCCGCTGGCGTGGCCGTGGTGATCGACGCCAGCCACGAATGCATGACCACCCGCGGTGTGCACAAGCGCGGCGTGTCGATGATTACCAGCCAGATGCTTGGCGCGTTCCGTGACGACGCGCGCACCCGCGCCGAATTCCTGCAATTCATCGGCATCCACGGCAGCAGCCGTTGATGCGTCGCCTTTTTATCGCAGCGGTGCTGTGCGTGCCGCTGACCGCACTCGCGCAAAGCTCGCCCGCCGAGTACCTCAAGCTGTTCGACAGCAATGGCGACGGCAAGGTGAGCGAGGCCGAGTACGTGGCCTATATGAGCCAGGGCTTCTACCGCATGGATGCCAATCACGATGGCGTGCTGGAACCGGACGAGCTGCCCGGCGGTCATGGCAAACCGATCACGCTAAAGGAGTTTCAGGACAACCTGCGCCATCAGTTCCACATGCTTGATCGCCATCATCACGGCTATCTCAACGCGCAGGAATTGACCGCGCCGCCACAAGGTTGAAGCTGCACCGACGGTTTCCTCCAACCCGATCCCCGATAAGTTACAAGTAACCTTGACGAGCAAGCGCTGTCGTGCAGCTCATCTTGTTTGGACTAGGCGAACGGCTCGACGTAACCGCGCGACGCTCCCTCCCCTGCTTGCAGGGGAGGGCTGGGGTGGAGTCGCTCTTCCGCCCCAAGATCAAAAGCCACCCCCTCCCAACCTCCCCCTGCGAGCAGGGGGAGGAGCAAGCGCTGTCGTGCAGCTCATCTTGTTGGACTAGGCGAGCGGACCCACGTAACCGCGCGGCGCTCCCTCCCCTGCTTGCAGGGGAGGGCTGGGGTGGGGTCGCTCTTCCGCCCCAAGATCAAAAGCCTCCCCTCCCGACCTCCCCCTGCAAGCAGGGGGAGGAGCAAGCGCTGTCGTGCGGCTCATCTTGTTTGAACTAGGCGAGCGCCCCCACGTAACCGCGCGGCGCTCCCTCCCCTGCTCGCAGGGGAGGGCTGGGGTGAGGTTGCTCTTCCGCCCCAAGATCAAAAGCCACCCCCTCCCAACCTCCCCCTGCAAGCAGGGGGAGGAGCAAGCGCTGTCGTGCAGCTCATCCTGTTTGAACTAGGCGAGCGCCCCCACGTAACGGCGCGGCGCTCCCTCCCCTGCTCGCAGGGGAGGGCTGGGGTGGGGTGAAGCTCTTAAAGCTTGATCACCAGTTCCAGCACTCGAAAGATCTCAGCAACCACATCATCGGTACGCAACAGAACATCGTCGTTCCAGAAACGCAGCACGCGGTAACCCCGACCTTCCAGCACGCTGGTGCGAACGGCGTCATACTTCAATGCATCGAGATGCTGCCCGCCATCAAGTTCGACGATCAGATGTACCGGCAGGCATACGAAGTCCACGATGTATCCAGCCAGCGGATATTGTCGTCGAAATTTGCACCCTGCCATTTGCTGTCGACGCAAGAAATACCACAAGCAACTTTCGGCATCGGTAGATGCATTTCTCAATTCTCGAGCACGCGTCCATTTGCGTTGCATGGCGAATCCTTCGCACGGGAGTGTGGCCAAGGCTAGATTGAACCCTTCCCAACCTCCCCCTGCACCCAGGGGGAGGAGTAAAACCAGTCTCAGGCAGAAATCGCCAGTCGTTCGGAGCGGTACAGTTGGATTGTCAGCAACACGGCGATCACCGCCGCTGCCAGGGTGCCGCCAAGACACAAGCCAATCTGCTGCGCCGTGACACCGTCGCCGCGCAACAGCTGCATGATGCCCAGGCTCTGGCCCAGCAGCGGTGCGGCATACATCCATGCCTGCGCCTTGATCGGCATGATCGCCAGCACGAGGCTGGGAATGATCGGCACCAGCATGAGCAGGGAGAGATAGGTCTGCGCTTCGCGGTAGCTCTTGGCGAATGCCGCCACCATCGACTGCAGTGCAGCCAGCAGCAGAACTACCGGCAGCATCAGCAACAGGACGTAGGCGGCGAAGTGCAGGCCGAGGTTCAGTTCCATACCCACTTTCTCGGTCGGAATGAAGCGCCCCACCACGGCAAAAGCAAGCAGCGTGATCAGCAGGCTGACGGTGGAAAACGCACAGATGGCCGCCAGCTTGCCGCCGAGGATTTTCCAGCGCGCCACCGGATTGGCGAACAGCGGCTCCAGCGATTGCCGCTCGCGTTCGCCGGCGGTGAGGTCGATCGCCAGATACATGCCGCCCATGAAGATGGTGATCACGAAGAAGTACGGCAACATCGCGAACATCAGCACAGCGCGGGACTGTGGCGTTGCCTGATCGCGCCTGGCGACCAGCAGTGGCGATGCCGTGGTGGGCGATAGGCCGCGCGCCACGAGCCGCATGGCGCCTTGCTGGCGGGCATAGCCTTCGACCAACTGGCTTACACGTTCCACCGCGGTGTTGGCATCGCGCTGCGAGGAGTCGTAGATCAGTTCCACCTGTACCGGCTCGCCTTTGCGCCATGCGCTGCCGTAGTCGGATGCAATGCGCAACACCACGTCGGCGTCCTGTTTGCGTACGGCACGCTCCGGATCGGCGAGCGGCGTACCCGGCACAACGCCGCCGGCCTTTAGCGCATCGATCAAATTGGGCGCGTATTCGGCGCCAATCACCGGCACCGGCAATGGCCGCTCGGCTTTGTCCAGTTCGCGATTCAACGTGATATTGAGCAACATGACGAACAGCAGCGGCCCCAGCAGAGGGCCGGTGAGGAAGGCGCTGATCAGGGTGCGGCGGTCGCGCAGGTTTTCCGTCACTTCCTTCACGAACACCGTGAGAAATGCGCGGCTGCGGCGAATTTTTGTCGGGACGGTATTCATGCGGCGAGCCCCTCTTCGCTGCCGATGATCTTCACGAAGGCATCCTCCAGATTGTTTTCGCCGGTCTGTGCTTTAAGAGCATCCGGCGATGCGTCGGCCACGACGCGGCCGTGCGCGATCACCACGATGCGGTCACACAGCGCGGCCACCTCCTGCATGATGTGGCTGGAAAACAGTACGCAGCGGCCTTCTGCTTTCAGCCGGCCCATGAACTGACGCAGGGCGCGCGTGGCCATCACGTCGAGTCCATTAGTGGGCTCGTCGAGAATCACGTTGCGCGGATCGTGCACGAGCGCACGGGCGATCGCAGTCTTCACGCGCTGGCCCTGCGAGAAACCCTCGGTGCGGCGATCAGCAATATCGTCCATCTCCAGCGCCTTGATCAACGCGTTGCGGCGATCGATCAGCAACGCTTCGGTTAGACCATGCAGACGCGCGAAGTAGTCGATGTTTTCACGCGCGGTGAGCCGCTTGTACAGGCCGCGTGCATCGGGCAGCACCCCAAGCTGCCGGCGTACACCGAGTGGATCGATTGCTGCATCGATGCCGTCGACCAGTACCTGTCCACGATCGGGTGTCATCAGCGTGTACAGCATGCGTAGCGTGGTGGTCTTGCCAGCGCCATTGGGGCCGAGCAAGCCGGTGATCTCGCCATCGCGGGCAACAAAGCTGACGCCATCGACTGCCTTGACGCTGCCGAACGTTTTGTGCAGATCCCTCACCTCGATCATGGCGTGGCTCCGTTGAAGTCGATGAATATCGGGGTGGGTTGCAACTGATCCAGGCACTTCGCATCCAGCGTCTTCGGATCAAGTTTCTCGACGAAATGCTTGACCAGCTGTGGCGTGCAGCCGGTGGCCATCACGCTGTGGCCCTGCCCCTTGAGCACCAGCACACGGGAATTGGGCAAACCCCTGGCGACTTCCTCGGCGTAGCGCGGCGGCGTCACCGGATCGTACTGCCCGCCGAGCAACAAGACCGGTGTCGTGGTGTTCAACGACTGGTGGAAGTCGGCCGGGCGCGTACCCTTCGGCCATACCGAACAGACTGACTTGAGCGCATCGATCATATGCGTGCCCAGGATAGTGTCCGCATCCTGCGGGCGTGGCGCCAGCAGGTCGGCGTCCTCGCTGCAGATCACCGAATACTGCATGCCGCTGCCCATCAGATCGGCCAGGTCACCGGAGAGGATTTTCGCCTGTCCCAGCAGCGGACCCACATCGCCGTGCGCCGCCGCGTCGATCGACAGCGGCAACAAGGCAGCAGTCGCTGGCGTGTAGGCAAAGATGCGCACGACGCTGGCCAACGAGTCTTCATTCAATATCCGCTTCACAGTGCGGTAGCTCTCGGGATCTCGAAAGCTCACCTGATGCGGATTCGCGCGCAACGCATCGCGCAGCTGATACAACGTCTGATCCGGATCGCCAAAGTGCTGCTTGCACGCCGGCTCGGCGGTGCAGCGAGCGAACTGCGCCTTCAACGCGTCATCCAGATTGCGCGCAAAGTCTTCGCCTAGCGCCTGCGAGTTCGGCACCACGCTGTCCAGCACCATGCTGCGCACTGCATCCGGATAGCGCATGAGATATTGCTGCGCCATCCGCGTTCCGTACGACACGCCGACCAGATCGAATGGCGGCGAACCAAGCGCCTTGCGCACGTCTTCCAGATCTTGCGCCGCGATGGTGGTGGTGTAGTAGCGCGGGTCGGCACGGTCGCGCAGCTGCTTGAGGCAATCGGTGGCCGCGGAGCGCAACTTGTCGGCATCGAGGCCATCCGGGTCGTCCGGCATGGCTGCATCATCGCTATCCTTGCAGGTGAGCGCATTGGAGCCACCCGTGCCGCGCTGATCAAGCAACACCACATCGCGATGCGCGCGCAACGGCTCCAGCATCGAAGCGATGGCGCCTGCGGAATCCGTCGCAGCCTGACCTGGGCCACCGGCGAGAAACACCAGCATGTCCTTGCTTGCTATCTGTGCGCTGGAGCGCAATACCGCTAGTTTCAGAGTGATCGTGCGGCTGTGTGGGTCAGCGCGGTTTTCCGGCACCGGGAACGCCGTGCACCACGCCGCCGTGCTAAGTCCGCTATTCGGCTGGCTCAATTCGCACGCGGTCAGCGTCACACTGCCGAGCTGCCATGTCCGTGGTTTCGCCGGTGACTGGGGCTTGCTCGATACGGTCGGTGCAATGGCCGCCGCGTCTTGCTCCTTCGGTTGAAACTGGTGCCAGGCCAGAAAGCCCAGCCCCACGACTACCGCGCCGATACGAATGGCGGTACGTCCGCTCAATGCCATGCCTCTCACTCCTCACCCGGTACAAATATCGATTCGATGGGACGGCCAAACAAGCGCGCAATCTTGAATGCCAGCGGCAGGCTGGGATCGTACTTGCCGGTCTCGATTGCATTGATGGTCTGCCGCGATACCTCCAGCCGCTCGGCCAGATCGGCCTGCGACCAGCTTTGTTCTCCACGCAGTTCGCGCACGTGGTTATTCATGGCTGTTCTTCGAGCGGCACGGATGCTTGCTCATCACAGTGTCTCGTCACCGAGGCGTCGGCGACGACGCACAGCAATGATTAGAACGCCCCAAGCCGCGTACACACCGCACATGCCCCACAGCAAGTCGAGCTGATAACCGGCCAGTTGATCACGCCCAAGCCACGCAACCACGGCGAGCACCGCTGCCAGCAGCCATAGGCGCCAATGCCAGCCAACACCGTTATTGCATATCGCACCTTCGCCAGCACCGTAACGACGGCTGGCCCAGCCACGCCCTGCGGCGTACAGCAGCACCAGGGTTGGCCATATCCAGATCAGGATCGAACCATCGAGCTTGATGATGTTGGCCGCAGCAAGAAAGCCGCCGGCCAGACTCGCCGTGCTCACCAGCGTGGCGGCGATCGCCAGACCGATCAGATGGATGCGCTGCTCAAGTTCGTCACTGCCCAGTACGAGCCGCACCATGGCGCGCACCACAAACAACACCGGCAGTACCGGCAAAAGTGCCAGGGCGACCTTCAACCACTCGCTGTGCACCCGCGGCAGCAGCGGCCACAGCAGAAGCATGACCGCCACGTAGACCATCATCGGGGGCCAGAATTCGCGCGAATAGCGCTGATGCAGCGGGCGGGGCTTATTCAAGGGATGCTCCAGGCTAAGTGTCAAGTCACCTTGACATTTACACTACGAGCATCGTTTTGCCATGTCAAGCGAGCTTTACATATTTCACCTCTAGTCCTTGCAGCGCCTGATAACCGCGGGAATCGCGCAAGAACATCAGCGTAATAAACGTGCGCTCAAGGCCGCCAATGTCAAGCGGGCTTGACGTTCCGTTGGCTAAGTCAACACAGCTTCAGTTTTCTGTGGAGAAGATGTAACTATTCTGTTAAAAAGGTGACGTGGTTCGCACTACTTAATGACGCATTTTGTCATTGGTGACCACACCCTTGCCCGCGACCAGCGGCCTAGACCTCTGTGGGTTGTCATCTTGAGCTGAGTGGGCGGGGGCAAACCGGCCGAAATAGTGACGCAGTTCGCATTCTTCTGGGACACAAAATGTTCGCAGGTGCCTCGACTAAGCACTGAATTAGATTTTCGGACATCAGGAAAAAGGCGCTGCAGCGGCCGAAAACCCGGGGGAAATCTTGCAAATCGTAGCTTGGCACGCAACTTGCCTTTTCTGGGCTAGACCCAGCCGCGCAAGGCTGCAGTCGGGGGTAACAAAACCAAATGTTGTCCAGTAGCGCGTCTAAATCAATTAACCAAAACCAACACTATCAACAGGGAACACGCATGAACAAGACTCTTCTCTCCGCTGCATTGATCGCCGGTTTCGGCGTAGCAGCTTTCGCTCCGCAGGCTGCCAACGCAGCCCCGAACAGCGGTGGCACCATCACCATCACCGGCGCGATTGCTGCGTCGACCTGTAGCGTAGCCGTTGCCGGTTCCGCCAGCCCGACCATCGTGCTGCCGACCACCATGACCAATGCTCTTGCAGTTGCCGGCGCGTCGTCCGGCTGGACGGCCACGAACATCGTGCTGACCGGTTGCACGGTGATTGCGCCGTACACCACCGTGGTTCCGTTCTTCTCGGGCGCGAACATTGACACGACCACCGGCTACCTGAAGAACCTCGGCACCGCCACGAACGTGCAAGTTGCGCTCTCCAGCACCCAGTCGCTGAGCGGCGCGCTGACCTTGCAGGGTGCGTCAGGTGCTCAGGGCCTGACTCCGACTCCGCTCGCCACCGGCGGCACCAACACCTACACGCTTTACGCTGGCTACGTGGCACAAGGCGCCACCGCTGCCGGCTCCGTAAACACCTCGGTGGTGTACGCCCTGAACTACCAGTAATACGTCCGCCTCGCTGCTGCGGCCGGAGCACCGGCCGCAGCGTAATCGCCCCCTGGCAGCTGAGACCCCCCATGAACAAACCGATTCGCGTCCTGACCGCGGCATTGCTGGCCTTTGGCTGCGCACTGTCCGCTGTTCCGGCCCAAGCCAGCGTCATCATTGCTGGCACCCGCGTGGTCTTTCCGGCTAAAGACGGCGAAGTCACGGTGCGCCTGACCAATCAGAGCAGCACGCCGGCGCTGATCGAAGCATGGATCGACAACGGCGATGCACAGTCGACGCCAGACAAAGTGCACACCCCATTTCTGATCACGCCGCCGCTGTTCCGCATGGAACCGAACCGCGATCAAAGCCTGCGCATACTGTTCACCCACAGCGACCAGCCATTGCCGACCGATCGCGAGTCGGTGTTCTGGCTGAACGTGCTGGAAGTCCCACCCAAGCCCACGGGCGCGCAATTCCAAGGTAAAAACATTCTGCAGATGGCGATACGTTCGCGCCTGAAGCTGTTCTATCGCCCTGCCAACCTGGCGGGTGATCCGCAGAAGGCGGCGGGCGAACTGAGCTTCAAGGCAGGACCGGCTGCGCTGGTCGTGCACAACCCTACGGCCTACTACGTCACCATCGGCGAGTTCACATTGAATGCGGGCGGCACGCCACATAAGTTCGACGGCGGCATGGTCGCGCCGGGCTCCGACCTGAGCATTGCCATTCCAGCCCCACAGCAGGCGCCGCGTGCCGGCGATGCGATTCAGTACAACTGCATTACTGACTTCGGTTCCGTTGCTGTTCTGAAGGGGACCGTTTCGTCGTGAAGCTTCGGCACGCCAAGCAGCAAAGCACGCGCTGGCCCCTGGCGTGCCGCCGTGTTTTGCTGTGCTCCATGATTGCCACAACGTTGGCTGGGTGGGCTGCAGCATCAAGCGCGGCTCCCGCCAGTGGCGCGGATGCTTCTGCCAGCCCTGCCGATGCCAGCGCAAGCGGTGGCTATGCCGACTTCGACCGTAGCCTGCTGTCCGGCGCAGGCCAGAACACCACCGACCTGTCCCGCTTCGAACACGGCAATCCGGTGCTGGCCGGTAGCTACAACGCAGACATCTATCTCAACAATATCTGGGTCGGGCGCAGCGACATTCGCTTTGCCAACGCTCCGGGTAAAACTAGCGCCACGGCGTGCGTCGACCGTAAATTGCTCGACCAACTGGGGCTGCGTCCAACCAAGCTGTCCGACGAAGCCAAAGCGCAACTCAACGACCCGAGCGCCTGCGTAGACATTGGCAGCCTGATCACCGGCGCGACCATGGTGTTCGACATGGGTGCCCTGCGGCTTGACACCAGCGTGCCGCAGGCCTACCTGGGCCAGATGCCGCGCGACTACGTCAGTCCGGAATACTGGGATGCGGGCGTACCGGCAGCGCTGCTGAACTACAACTTCAACAGCTACCACAGCAGCAGCCAGGGCCAGAGCCAGACCACCTCGTATCTGGGCTTGAATGGCGGCCTCAACATCGGCCCCTGGCATCTGCGTGAAGACGCCACTGTCAACTGGGAGTCGGCCACCGCCGGTTCGCCGGCACGGCAGCAATGGCAGAACATCGACACATACGTGCAGCGCGACTTGTCGTCACTGCGTGCGCTGCTGACGATTGGTGACAGCTATACCGATGGTGCGGTATTCGACAGCTACGGTATCCGCGGCGTACAGCTGGGCACTGACGATCGCATGCTGCCGCAATCGCTGCAGGGCTATGCACCGGTCGTGCGCGGTGTGGCCGAGACAAACGCCAAGGTCACCGTGCGCCAGAACGGCGTGCAGATCTATCAGACGACCGTGGCACCCGGCCCGTTCACGATCAACGATCTCTACCCGACCGGTTACGGTGGCAATTTGGTGGTCACGGTGACTGAAGCCGATGGCCGCGTGAGCAACTTCGTCGTGCCATACGCCTCGGTGGCGCAACTGCTGCGGCCCGGAATCACCCGCTTCGATTTCGCTGCCGGTGAATTGCGCGATCCATCGATTCACGACAAACCTGCAGTGGCGCAGGCCACGATCCAACATGGCTTCAACAACCTGCTGACCGGCTATGCGGGCATCGTGGGTTCGCAAGGCTATGGCGCAGCCTTGGTGGGCGGCGCGATCGACACACGCTACGGTGCCCTCGCCGTCGATATCACCCAGGCGAATGCGCACATCCCCGGCTACTCGACGCAGTCCGGTCAGAGCATGCGGATAACCTACAGCAAGATCATTCCATCGACACAGACGACGCTGTCGGTCGCTGCTTATCGCTACTCGACCGGCGGCTTTCTGACCGTGAGCCAGGCCGCGCAGGCCCGCGACTTCGCGCACCAGGGCATCGACGCATTCAATTATGTGCCGCCATCGACCGTACCGATGATCGACGGCGTTCCGCAGGAAAGTCTGCTGACGCCGGCCCAGCAAGCGGCGCTCGCAGGAAGCTCGTTCACCAACAATCCGGTGCTTTCGGCTGCAGGTCTGGAACGTCAGCGCAACAACTTCACGCTGTCACTCAGCCAGGCGCTGGGCGCGAGCGGCGGCTCGATCTACACCAACGTATCGGCCAGCGACTATTGGAATCGCAGTGGCAACGACACGCAGTTCCAGCTGGGCTATACCAACCATTTCCACAAGCTGTCCTACAGTGTTTCGGCCACTCGTTCGGTCGACCCGTTGGGCCGTTACGACAACCAGTATTTCGTCAACTTCAGCGTGCCATTGGGCAGCAGTCCTCACGCGCCAATCTTTGCGCTGAACCTGACTCACGACCAGCTCACTGGCTCGCAGGATCAGGCTACGCTTAATGGCACGCTCGGCCGCGACAATGAATTCAACTACGGCGTTACGGCAACCCATGCCAGCAACGACGGCGGCAATGCAGGGAGCGTGAATGCCGGGTACCGCAGCCCCTACGCGCTGTTCAACGCCAGCTACGGCGACGGCAGCGGCTATTCACAGGCGTCGGTCGGTATAAGCGGCGCGGTGGTGGCACATCCCGGCGGCATAACCTTCGGCCAGCCGACGGGCGACACCATCGGCATCGTCTATGTGCCCGGCGCCGCCGGCGCACAGCTGGATAGTGCTTCCGGTGCACGAATCGACCACGCCGGGTATGCGCTGGTGCCTTATCTCACACCCTACAATTTGAATACGGTCCAGATCGATCCCAGGGGCCTACCGCTGGATGTGCAGCTCGACGCCACCAGTGCACAGGTGGCACCGTATGCCGGTGCGGTGGTGATACTGAAGTTCAAGACCGAGAATGGCCGTACGATCATCGTGCACGCCGTCTTCGAAAACGGTCAGGCACTTCCGTTCGGTGCAGAAGTGTTCAACGAGAAAGGCACCTCGCTGGGTGTGGTCGGTCAGGCTGGACAACTGCTGGTGCGCGGCGTCGATCAGTCCGGTCGCCTGAGCGTACGCTGGCAGGACGATAGCGGCACAGCGCAGTCCTGCTCGTTTACCTATCAGCTTGCACCCCAGGCGAAAGGCAAGAAGGCGAAAGCTTACGAACAGATCGAGGCAACCTGCGTGCGCCCGAATGCGGTCGCCCAGGTCACCAGGAGTGGCACATGATGCACGGTTTCACCAACGCTCCGCGCTGTGTCCGACTCTTTGCCTGGTTGTTGCTGGCTATCGTCTCCATCGGCTGGGCGCCACTCGTTGTTGCCGCGCCCAGCTGCACGGCTACATCAAAGACACTCAACTTTCCCACCAGCGTTGCCACTCCCTCCGGTGTAGCGTTGGGAAGCACGCTGGCGACGGGAACCGCCACGATGACTTTCTCATGCACGGGTCTGTCGAGAACCGATAACCCAGCCACCATCCAGGCAGGTCAATTCCTGGCCACGCTGGATAGCACAAACAATACGGCCGGCCCAGGCATCACTTTTGCGACCGGCGTATCGGGCCTCGCGGTGCTGGTCAAAGCCACGCCGGTGCAGGCGACAAGCGCCGCATGTCTTGCTTGCGGACCCACCAGTACGGCGGGCTATGTACTGGGGTCCGTGTCGGGAACCAGTGGCACGGTGACAGCGAATTACACGGCAACCCTGATTACTACCGGGCCGATTGCACCCGGCGTCATACCCTCAATAAACCTGATTCCGTTCTGGTGGTATATCCCTGCGGGGCCCAGCCCGTACTCCGTCAGCATGAGCCTCAACGCGAATCTCGTGCTGCCCAGCATCACGATCATCGCGCCCTCATGCAGCGTCAGCTCCGGCTCTCAGAACATCGCGGTAACTCTGCAGCCGGTAACGACTCAGACATTGGCGACAGCTGGATCAGTGGCTGGCAGAACTCCCTTCAGCATTTCGATAACCGGTTGCCCGACGAGCGTCACCAAGGTCGCGACCTATTTCAATTCGGGTGCGACGATCGACGCCGCAAGCGGCAATCTGCTGAATAGCGGCACTGCCAAGAACGTCGAAGTGCAGCTATTGAATGGTAGCGGCGGCAATATGGCCTCGCTTTCGGCCATCGATCTGACTGGCACGAATGCCTCCGACCAAAACTCATCGCAATACAGTGTCGCCAGTACCGCCGCGACGATGAACTATTTTGCGCAGTACATCGCCTCGGGCGGAACCGTAACCGCCGGCACCGTCAACACCAGTGTCACGTTCACCATCGCCTACCCTTGACTGCAGCAATGAGCCTTCA
>Ga0302220_10000360_pt1 | contig 39586 bp, 30 predicted proteins | sample II_Palsa_E1_3_FD_194572 | JGI IMG/M metagenome (GOLD analysis project Ga0302220, IMG submission 194572) | Peat permafrost microbial communities from Stordalen Mire near Abisko, Sweden - II_Palsa_E1_3 | ecosystem: Environmental > Terrestrial > Soil > Palsa > Peat permafrost | place: Sweden...
ACGGTGCCGAAGTAGGAGTGGACCTCATCAGCGAAGTCGTTGCCTGGATCGGTGGTTAGATCCTTTGCCTGTTTGGCATAGACGATACCGTGAAGCATCAGCGAGTTGAGCGGAAAGAGCGGTCCCTGACGAACAATATTTTTGTAGGTCTGTGCGTCACGATAAGTGATCCAGCGCTGCCGCGGAGTACCAACTCCTGAGAAATCGTGATCTTCTCCGCCTCGCCAGATAGAATCGGCGTAAAAAAGCCAGAACGGAGAGGCCGTCGTTCCCGTCGTGAGATTGATGAAGATGGCTGGCTTCTCTTTACGTAGCCGTTCGATGAGGTGGATGGCGGCGTCGAAGTCACTATCAAAGGCGCTTCCCGGAAAGACACTGTCTGCATTGCCGGTCCCGTCAAACTTGAACTGATTGACGTTGTACTGGTCGATCATAGTGAGACAGGTGTTCTGAAACTTCTGAAAGTACTTCGGTCCGGAGAGCGCATAGCCATCGTGAAGAATCTCGTATCCATGTTCGCGACCGTACGCAATGCGCTGCTTTTTCTGGTCGGAATAACCTCCCCACGGTGAGAGCCAGACACCGATGCCGGCCTTGTATTGAGCCGCCGCCGCACCTGCCTTCGTGAAACCGTTAGGAAATCCCGAGTTAAAGCCCCACAGAGTAGTCGGATCGTCCCATCCGTCATCGAAGAGGAAAGAGTCAAGCTGAACGTGCCGCGCCACTGTCAACTCCTTGCCGAACGCATTGATCCGATCGAGCGCCCCGGTTTCGTCGAATCGGTTTTCATAACCAAGATCAAACCATGAGTTGTAATGCAAAAATGGTTGATAAGGCCGCGGACGCTCGTTCTCGATATAACCAAGAAAAGCGCGGCGGAGTTGGCCGGGACGAGAGGTGCCAAGCACGGAGGAATAAGTGATGCTCTGGCCGGCTCGAAGAGGTAGATCGCGAAAGAGAGAGGCTGCAACCTCTCCGTCTCGAACGGTGCTGACTGAGAGTGGGTTTTCAAATCCGTAAAACATATTTTCGCTGACAACAGGAGAGCCTTTGACGATGCCCTCCACGCGCGCAGCAGGGTCGGCAAAGTGAAGCAACCGAATCTCCGTGATGGGTAAATCCTGATTGGTGGCGGTGATGCTGAGCAACTGTCGAGCGTAATCCGATCCCGGACGCACGATGACGCACCATTGAAGACGAGCGGAGAATCGCGGCGAGGCGAAGCTCCAGCAAGAGCTTGTTGAAGCGCTCCTGTTCTCGTGCAATATCCGCAGAGACTGATGTGGGTCCGTTGCGGGTATTGAGTCCGACGTTCGAGTCGCCTGCATCTCTGTTGAACGAATCACAGTCTTGTCTTTCAGCACAAGGATGAAGGATTCAGGGAGATCAATTGTTCTATTTGAAAAGCCGTCATGGACGCGAAGCCCCCCAAAATGATGGTTGGCGACCTCGATGTTCAGAGACAAGTGGCCGGCGTGCAGCAAAATATTGTCTCGGGCAGAGACGTTCTGGTCCTGAGCAAAGCCAGCGGAAGTCACACAAAACAGAATAGAAAGCAAGGGGCCTGACAACCTGCGCCCAGCTCGACAGGAGAGAATGTTGAACATAGTGCCCTTAGCCCCCGGTTCGACGATGGAGTGATTATCTTCCAGCATAAAACGAAATATATAGAAATAGCGATATGTTTCGTTTTATAGTTCATTTATCGTAATCTCTTCCTCATGCTGGAGCTCTATTTAGAACTCACGCAACGAAAGAGACCTCAAATCGAAAAAGCACCTGCCTCAAGAACGAGGAAATGATGTCGGAACAGAAAACACAAGACAAATTCATCGCCATGGTATCGGCAAAGGCCGATGTCACGCTTCCGCTCAGCGACTTTCATCCACGATGCATGCTGACCACACCGCGTCACGAAGTGTTACGTCCACGCTTTCCGGTCATTGACTATCACAACCACCTGGATGCGCAGGATCCAAAACAGGTGCTGGAGATCATGGATTCCTGCGGAATCGAACACATCGTCAATATCACGATGAAAGTGGGGGAAGAGGCTATCCGAATGATGGATCGTTATCGGTCAGCGGATCCTGCGCGCTTCTCAACAATCGGCTGGATGGATTGGACCGGGGTCGAGCGCGACGATTTTGCCAGCGTCAGCATCGACAGGCTCGAGCGTCTGGTAGAACATGGGGCCGTAGGATTCAAGTTCTGGAAGGATCTCGGCTTGTCGGTGCGCGATGGAAGCGGAAAACTTATGCAGGTTGATGACGAACGCCTTGCTCCGATCTTTGACAAGGCGGGGCAGCTTGGGGTTCCAGTGATGATGCATATTGGAGACCCGGAGGCCTTTTTCCTTCCGATTGATGCGAACAACGAGCGCTATGAGGAGTTGGCCGCTCATCCAGACTGGAGCTTCTTTGGCGCCGAGTTCAGCAAACATGAGCTGCTCGATCAGCGGGACCGCGTCTTCAAGAAGCATCCCGGAACAACTTTCGTTGCCGCGCACGTTGCTGAGAACGGAGAAGACCTTCAGCGTGTATCCGCGATGCTGGATGCAAATCCAAATGTGCTTGTGGATATTAGTGCGAGGGCATCGGAACTGGGACGGCAACCCTACTCGGCGCGGAAGTTCTTTCTGCGTTTTGCGGATCGAATTCTGTTCGGCGCCGACCTCGTTCCAGAGGTCGAGATGTATCGTCTCTATTATCGATTCCTGGAGACGGCGGACGAATATTTCGAATACCCGACTCACGCATCTCGTCAGGGACGCTGGAACATCTATGGAATGGACTTGCCGGAGGATGTTCTACGGAAGGTCTATCGAGACAATGCACTGCGTTTGTTGCCAAATCTGAAATGAAGTTGAGAGCAGAAATGACCTCTAAGAGAGCCTTGACGTGAGCCAACCTATGATCTCTGGAGCTAATTTCTCTTCCGCATCCGCCGTAAGCCAACGCAGCTACAACGCTTTGCTCTTGTGCGTGGCCGGACTCGGCGGGCTGCTCTATGGAGTGGACATCGGAATTATCGGGGGAGCGCTGCCATATCTGGAGGCGACCTCAGGATTGAATGCCGGACAGCTTTCCGTGATTGTAGCGGCTGTCTTGCTGGGCAGCGTCATCTCGACCATCTTTGCCGGGCTGCTCGCGGACTGGATGGGCCGCAAACCGATGATGACCCTGAGCGGAATTATCTTTGTCGTCAGCATCCCCGTCATCGCGCTGTCCCATGGCTACGGTCCGCTCTTCGTCGGACGACTCCTGCAGGGTATCAGCGGTGGATTTATCGGCGTGGTAGTTCCACTCTATCTCGCAGAATGTCTCGCTTCGACCAACCGCGGCAAAGGTACGGGAATATTTCAGTGGCTGCTTACCCTTGGAATCGTAGCCGCAGCATTGATCGGAATCTACTACAGCTATCGTGTTGAAGCTGTGGCCCGTGCGTCCGATGCCGCGGCGTTATTTCAGGTCAAAGATCATGCGTGGCGACACATATTCTGGATCTCTCTGCCGCCGGGAGTTCTCTTCGTTCTCGGTAGCATCTTCGTCACAGAATCGCCGCGCCATCTATTTCGCACCGGTCAACGTGAACGCGCTATGACCTCTCTTCTTCGCTCGCGGACACCAGAGATGGCGGAATTCGAACTCGGCGAGATGGAAGAGCGTTCGCGGAACGCCGGAATGTCGGATGGATCGGGTCAGAAGAACACGGAGAGCCTGTTCCGCAGGAAGTATGTGATTCCGTTTGTCCTTGCCTGCGTAATTCTCTTCTGCAACACAGCCACCGGCGTCAACTCGATCATCGGCTACAACACGAGCATCCTGCTACAAAGCGGCCTCTCTGATCTGGCGGCACATTGGGGATACGTCATCTTCACCACGGTCAACTTCCTGATGACGATCGTAGGAATGACACTCGTCGATCGCAAGGGGCGCAGATTTTTGCTCGTCCTGGGCAGCACCGGCCTCATGGCGGCGCTGATCACAATCGGAGCACTATTCTGGCAGACGGAGAAATCAAATCTGGAGTGCCGCGGCGCCGTCCAATCTCTGATCGGGCCGCAACAGGAGCTGAGCCTAAAGTTCGATCAACCGGAGGCCGATCGCCTACTGGCCGCCAGCGGTCACGAAGACACGGCCTCGCTGGGTGCTCATGCATCGCTCGCGGTAATCTACTCCTACGGGGGCTTTACCGGCGCGACTACTTTCGTCCGCTCTGACGACCCTGCAGCGGGACCCATTCGGATTACTCGGGCAAGCAGCATTCCCGCAACCCGGCTTGAAGCCTTCTTCAAAAACCCTTTCTCTGATCTCGACGCCGCTCGGACCGCCCCTTTGAAAATTGAACGAGCGCGAATCGGTAGAATTCCCGACCGGGCTCACGGATACCTGGTGGCGCTGGCGCTTTTTGCGTTCATCGCTTTCTTCGCGGTAGGGCCCGGAGTCTGCGTCTGGCTTGCGCTTTCAGAGTTAATGCCGACACGAATTCGCTCCATCGGAATGAGTATCGCGCTTGTTATCAATCAGCTCGTATCGACCACACTGGCAGTTCTGTTTCTCCCTGTCGTAAGTAAATACGGCTATTCGACTATGTTCTTTCTCTTTGCCGGGTTCACAGTGATCTACTTCATCACCGCGACCTTCTTCATGCCGGAGACCAAAGGAAAGACCCTGGAGCAGATTGAGCAGCACTTCGAAGCCCTGGGAAGCTAAGCGTACCGCTCCTCATGAAGCGGCCGCTGACGTAGCAGACAGGCATTTTGATAAGAACGGTTTCGTTGGGATCGCGTGGACCGGATTGCAAATCCGCACAGGTTCAGCCCTGGAAACCAACCAGCCGTAAAGTCAATGATATTACGTTAGATTTCTTTTAATCTTGACATCCCTGTCACATCTGTTACTGTTCCTCTCTATAAACCATAAATCGTAATAAAACGGAATATAAGAGAATACCAACCCCGGCAGCAATCAGTCCAACTATCCCAGGCATGCAGCAACTAAACGGAGGAACTATCCAATGAAAGCCGAATTCGCGCAGCGGATTACCAGTGGCGCCCGTCAACACGGTCTGTGCAGGCAACTGTGGCAATCGTTTTGCCTTGTTACGATTGCCATCCTTCTGCTTTGTTCGCCGCTGTTTGGCCAGGGAACGGAAGGCACTATCACCGGAACCGTAACCGTACAGGACGGAGCCACCCTGCCCAACGCCCAGGTGACGGTTACGAACGACGGCACCAACATCAGTCGAAGCGTTATTACAAACTCGAAGGGCGACTACGTTGTTGCAGGCCTGAATCCCGGCAGTTACACCGTCAAGGTTCAGACTGCCGGCTTTGCCGAGATTAGAAATGCGGGAGTGGTCCTTGCCTCCCAGCAGACCCTGCGAATTGACGTGACGATGAAGGTGGGCAGCACCAGTTCGACCGTAACTGTAACTGCCGGAGAGTCTGTCATCGAGACAGAGATGCCTTCGATTTCTAGCACCGTCTCGGCTCAGACGCTAACAAATTCCTCGTCAAATCTGTTGAGCACCTCGGACTCGACGGGTGATAGCGGATTACTCTTCTACACCTCGCTCCTGCCTGGCGGATCCCAGGCTGGAAGTTCCTTTGACTGGTCCATGTATGGATCGCGGGGCAGCGAGTCCTATTACAACGTCGATGGAATCAGCTCAAACTCGGCCCTCTACGGGAACATGGTTGGCCCGTCGCTTCCTCCCTTCGGAATGATCCAGGAGGTTGAGTACACCGCGGTCAACAACAAGGCTGAACTTGGACAACTCCTGAACGTAAGCGTCATTACAAAATCCGGCACAAATGCGATCCACGGAGACCTGTTCGACAACTACGCGAGTAACGTCCTGCAGGCGAGGAATTATTTTGCGAACAGCGTAGGCGGTCTTGTCCAGAACGATTTCGGTGCCGATATCGGTGGCCCGATCATTAAGAACAAGCTATTCCTGTTCGCCTCCGGCGAATTCCTGAGAGAGGCGCAACCGATTTCGATCAACCCAAGCGTGCCTACTCTCGCGATGCGCGGTGGAGACTTTGGTTCGTTGCTTCAAGGGCCAAGTCCGATTGTCATCGACAATCCGTATACCGGAGTTCCTTTTCAGGACAATAAGATTCCCACCCCTATGCTCAACGCAGCGGCGCTGACGTGGCAAAATCTTTTCTATCCTTTGCCAAACTATGGATCGCCGACGAGCTACATCTCCAACTTCAGAGGAACATATCCTCAGCACATCTACACCAATCGCTACTATGCCAGGGGCGACTATTCACTCTCGTCGCACAACTCACTCTTTGCTCGTGTCGGATATATCAGGTCTTCTCCAGAGGTTCTCGACAGTGGCCTTCCGCCCTCATTGACTGGTTACCGGGTTCAAAAGCGACACACCTGGCAAGGTGTACTGTCTGACACCTGGATTCTCACTCCCCACATGATCAACGTCGCCAAGTTTGGCCTGACGCACACCGCGAATGATTTCGGTGGAGAGATTCAGGGGCAACCTCTGGTAGACGCACTTGGCATCACAGGTCTGCAGGTCGCACCCGATGATAAAACCGGTATCCCTTCTGTTTCTCTGAATAACTTCACATCGCCTTATCAGTTACCGGAAAGTCAGCCCACAGAACAGACAGTTCAGTTTGTGGATCAGGTGACATACGAGCGCGGCTCTCACACGCTCAAGGCCGGAGCAGAGTACAGGCCAATGCAGGCCGAGCAGTACTTCAATCCGACCTTCGGAAGCTATAGCTTCACCGGGTCTTTTTCGAACTTCGACTATGCAGACTTTCTGCTTGGCTTACCTCAAACAACGGGGTATACCTATCCGCGCACTCCTCAATACACGAGGCTCTGGTATCTCAACGGCTTTGTTCAGGACGATTGGAAGATCAGGCGAGATCTGACCCTGTTTCTCGGGATGCGTTATGAGTACGACAGCCCAGCAGTCGATAAGTACAACGTAGTTGCATCCTTCGATCCCAAGACCGGTGCTATCGTCGTACCCAGTCTCGCCATCGCAAATCAAAATATCAACCCGGTCTTTCCGTCTCAGATTCCGATCGAGACTGCTCAGACCGCCGGCTTCCCTGATCGCAGCATGAGGAACGCGTTCAAGCTGGCCGCCTATCCAAGAGTTGGCTTTGCCTATCGGCCATTCAAGGATGACAACACCGTGATCCGTGGCGGATACGGAATCTTCAATGATGAGATCAGCGCGGCCCTGTTCTCGTATCTCTACGGAGGACCCTACGGAGTCTCCGTTGCCTACACCAACAGTCTCGTTGGTGGCGCCCCGCTCGTAAACTTTCAACATCCGATCAATAACGCGGCGGGAGGCATTGGAGCAGGGGCTGTCAGCATCCAGACCTTCGACCATAACTACCGCAATCCTTATGTACAGCAGTTCAATCTGACGATCGAACAGAACCTCGGCTTCGATACCAGCCTGCGCTTGTCGTACATCGGCACGAGAGCCGTAAAGCTGACCTATGCCACCAACATTAACCAGGTCCCAGCCAGCACGACGCCGTTCTCGCAAAGTGCAACTCCTTATCCTCTCTTCTACTCTGCGTATCTCTTCCGAAACGGCGGATACGAAAACTACAACGCGTTGTCGGCTGAGGTAAACCGCACTTTCCGGCATGGTCTCAGCTACGAGGCTGGATTCACCTGGGCGAAAAATCTTACCGACGATGACGATACTCTGGCGAATGGCATTGAGGGCGGCGTCACGGCGGAGAACAGTTACAATCTCTCGCGTGAAAAAGGAAATGCAAAGTACACACCTCGGGTAAGCTTCGTATCCAACCTGATCTGGGAGCTCCCTTTCGGTAGAGGCGAGCGTCTGCTGAACGGAGATAACTACGCATCCCGCTTCATTGGCGGTTGGCGGATAAGCGCAGCTTACCTGTCTCAGAGCGGTGATTTCCTCTCTCCTGGCTTTAGCGGGCCCGATCCTTCAAACACCAATCAGTTCTCCGGCGCAGCTCAACGTGTGGGTGTATCTCTCACTCCTCAAGGCAAGCGATCGATCACCAACTGGTTCAATGCCGCAGCCTTCGCAGTTCCTCAAAACGGAACGTTCGGCAGCGGATCATTCGGTACGGTCGAAGGTCCCAATCTGAACTCGCTCAATGCTGCTCTGTTCAAGAGCTTCCCGGTATTCAGGGAGACTCACTTCGAATTGAAGGGCAGCTTCACGAACGTGCTCAATCACACAAACTACGGAGATCCAAACGTCACCATCACTGACAGCAGCGTCGGACAGATCACCAGCACGACCAGCAAGAGCTTTGGCGGCCCCAGGTCCGGGTTGATCAGCGGCAGATTTGTCTTTTGATTATGGAATGCCGGCTAAGTTCATGTCGAACCACAGCCCTGCTCGGACGAGAAAGGCTGAGATGTTGGTAAACAGATGGACTCGTCGAGGCAAAGCATTGGTGGCTAAATCCAAATAAGCTCCAGTTCCTGTCCGTACGCTATCCCGCCAGTGCCTGCACTGGCGGGATAGCGTTATGAAGGAAGATTGTGCCGACTCCGGGGATACAAGGAATTCCGGGAGTAAACGAAGCGCAGCGTATTCCGGGAAGCGCCGGTCCTGCAGGGCTGCCGGTAGCGCCGATCGCTCCCTGAGCTCCCGTCTGCGCGATCAGTTGCCAGACACCGGTCTCCGTGGGAGGATCCAGGTTCGTGTCGGTCGCAAGCGCGACATAACTTTGTATCAGCGTGAGGCTAAGGCCGAAATACCAGCCGTCTGCCCTGTTCGGCTGAGTTCCAGAGCGCTTCGACATTCTGCAGCGATGCGGTCTCTGTGTCGAACCGGAAGGGCTGTTTTGCGGCGGCCTGGAACAACTCTCCGATGGACTGCCGAATCTGCTCGAGCGAAGCACTGCCGAAACCGCTGCCGAGAAGCTCCAGTCCTGAACTGCGGAGGGTTGCCGCGGGCAGTGAGATCGTTCTGCCTGCACTCGATCCGATCTGGATAAACCGGATTCGCGAAGCTGCGTGCTCCAGGCCTTTTTGCAAGATCGCCTCCAACGCGTACTCTGCGGGCTGGCCCCAGAGGTAGTCGAGGATGATATCGACTCCTGCACCGGCGAACTCGGAGCGGAAGGCGGATACCAGAGCGTCGTGTTCCTGATCGAGCGAGATGACGGCGTCGGCACCCATCTCCTTCAACCTGGCCAGCGCCTGAGGATTGCGGCCTGTCGCGATGACGCGACGCGCACCCAGGCGCTTTGCAACCTGCACCGCAAGCTGACCTGCGACGCCGGTTGCGCCGAGGATCAGAACGCTCTCTCCTGCAACAAACTTCGCGCGAGCGGTGAGGGCAACCCAGGAGGACATCGCAGGATTGGCAACGCCTGCAGCGATTGTGTCCTCAATTCCATCGGGGAGGGGAATGCACATCCTGGGCGACGCCAGAGCGCGTTCGGCAAAGGAGCCGAAGGGGCTTCGCGAGATACCGAAGTAGACGCGCGTGCCGTCCTCCAGCTTTCCAACACCATCTACGCCGGGGATAAACGGAAGCTCTCCTGTGCTTCCATAGTGAGTTCCGTTGGCCAGCGACTTCACAATAGGGTGGAGTGCCGCGGCGGTGACGTGGACGATCATCTCTCCCTCAGCCGCGACAGGGTCGGCAAACGAGGTGTAGCGGGGAGGGGCGTCGAAGGCGTGGACAACGGCAGCGTTCATGATGGTTCTCCTGGCGCTTTTCTTAAGGGTAATCCCAGAGTGAGATTGGGTTATTGAGATGCTGTGGAATTTTTCCGTCTGATGATTCGCTGATCCAGTGGACTGCTGCGCGGCGATTACAGGAGTTTGATCCCTGTGAGGGTTTCGCAGGTCTGCCACAGGCGAGTGGCGGCAGCGGCGTTGCGAGCCTGGGGTGCTACCTGTGCTGTGCCTACCTCTTCGCCGCGCATCTCCTGGAAGCCTTGTGGGCCGTAGTAGTCGCCATCCTGTGCGTCGGTGGCGGTGGCTGCGTAGAGCGTGGGCAGAGCGCCCTCTGCGTCGGTGTTCAGGAAGGTGCCGATGGCGTGGCCAACAGCATTACGGATTGTCTTCTGCAGCGCCGAGTAGTCGCCGGTCTGGAAGAGGTTGGTGGCGGCTACACCCGGGTGCGCGGCGACGCTCATGATTCGCGAGTTTGCGGCGCGCAGGCGATGGTCGAGCTCGAAGGCGAAGATCAGGTCGGCCAGCTTCGATTGCTGATAGGACTTCATCGGTGAGTAGGTTTTGGTGGATTGCAGGTCGTCGAAGTTCAGCTGCCCTCGCTTGTGGGCGATGGAGGCGATAGTGACGATGCGCGGGCGGTCGGGTGATTCGTTGGCGGCCTGTTGAAGGGCAGGCATCAGCAGAGCCGTGAGGGCGAAGTGGCCGAGGACGTTGGTGCCGAACTGGAGTTCGAAGCCATCAGCTGTCTGCCGACGCTTTGGCGGCGCCATCACGCCGGCGTTGTTGATGAGGATGTGCAGCGGACGGCGCTGCGCCAGCTCCTGCGCTGCAAACTCGCGCACAGAGGCCAGAGAGGCGAGATCGAGCCGGACAAGTTCAACCTGGTTTCCGGGTGTGTCTTCGCGCAGGCGATCGAGAGCGACTTCGCCGCGCTCCTGGTCGCGGCAGGCGAGGATGACTGTCGCGCCCCTGCGGGCAAGTTTGAGAGCGGCGTGGTAGCCGATGCCGCTGTTCGCGCCGGTGATCAGAATGCGTTTGCCCGCCTGCGAAGGAATGTCTGCTGCCGTCCATGGAGAACTCATCTATGTTTGATGCAGCGCGTCGGTGCGCCGGGTGCGAAACATTTTGACCGTGCAACAGGTTGCGCTGATGCCGAATCGTTCACCAGGATTGATCCGGCGATGACACTTCTGCGAGTACATTGGAGTGAACTGAATTCCGAGGAGGAGACAGACCATGCCATTGCCCACCGATGAGAAGCTTCTTGCGCTGAGTCAGGATCTGCTGCAGCAGTTCGATACGATCTTTGGGCTGAACCCGGGCTTTCGGCCGGTCCATGCCAAAGGCACCATGCTGACAGGCATGTTTACACCGTCGAGCGAAGCCGCTTCGCTCACGAAGGCTCCGCATATGCAGGCACCCACGCCGGTAACGGCGCGCTTCTCGAACTCCACTGGGGTTCCGGTGATTCCGGATAACGATCCCAATGCGAATCCACGCGGGTTTGCGATTCGGTTCAACCTTGCGCCGCATGTTCATACCGACATCGTCAGTCACTCGACCGATGGATTTCCCACGCATACGGGACAGGAGTTTCTGGAGTTCCTGAGCGCGCTGGCGGTCAGCGACCCGAAGAACCTGTCGGGCTCTCCGCTGGAGGCGTTTCTTGGTTCGCACCCGAAGGCGCTGGCGTTCGTGCAGGCGCCGAAGCCTGCGCCGTCGAGCTTCGCGCGAGAAAGCTACTTTGGCGTGACGGCGATGGAGTTCACGAACAAAGACGATGTGAGCCGCTTCGGGCGATACCGCATTGTGCCAGAGGCGGGCAATGACCATCTGGATGATGCTGCTGTGGCCGCGAAGAGTCCGAACTTTCTCTTCGACGAGATTGCGGAGAGGGTAGCGAAAGGGCCGATTAAATTTAAGATTCTGGTGCAGTTGGCTAATGACGGCGATGTTGTCGATGACGCGACAGTTCCCTGGCCGGAGGATCGGAAGGTGCTGGAGCTGGGTACGCTCGCACTGACTGCTCCGGCGGCGGATAGCGACCATGAGCAGAAGCAGATCATCTTCGATCCGATTCCGCGGGTCGATGGCATTGCTCCTTCAGACGATCCTCTGCTGGAGTTGCGGGCCGCGATTTATCTGATGAGTGGACGGCGTAGAAGGGCTGCTCCCGATAAATAAGAAGCTGTTTAAAAGCGATGTCCTGCCGGACGGGCCCACTACGCGTGGAGCGGCCACTTCGTGGTGTGTATATCTTGTCTTGCGGGGATGATGTTTTAGGGCCTCCCGTTGGTCGGCAAAGGATGATTCCGACCAGCGGGAGGACCGATGCTTTCTATTTACCTCGACAAGTTAAAAAGGCGTGCGAACGCCCGCCCCACGCGTATTAGGCCCGTCCGGCAGGACATCGCCTAAGGTAGATCGAGGCGGATCAGGCAGGTTCGATCTGCATAAAGAGGTAGTCCATGGACCAGTCGGGTTTGATGCCGTGCTGACGAGCCAGGGTGGCGAGTTGCGCATAGTGGCGGATGCTGTGGAAGAGGGCGTGGAAGAGGATGGTCTTGCGTGTGGAACGGGCAGGGCCCATGGCACGAGTGGCGAATTCGATGGATTGGCTCCAGTCAATATTCGAGGCGAGAAGCTGGCGAAGGATGGCGAGGGCGCGGTCGTGGGTGGCGTAGAGGGACTCGACGTTGTCGAAGGGAATGGCAGCGTAGTCGGAGACGGGAAGGTCGGCGAGGCGTTCCGCGTAGCGGAGTTCGACGGCAACGATGTGCTGGAGGAGCTGCGCTACGGTGCCCACGCCCATGATGTCGCAGGGCATGGAGAGGAGTTCAGGGTGGGCGTTGAGAAGGTTCTGCCATCGGGTGGAGGTTGTGTCGAGCCAGGCGATGAGTTCGGTGGTGGTGAGAACGGGTTCGGGCATGATGCTCCTGTGGCTGTTGCTATGCCTCCTGGCGGAGGGCTCGGTGGCCGATGTCGCGACGGTACTGCATACCCTCGAAGGAGATTTTAGCGAGCTCGGCATAGGCCTTGTCGAGGGCGGTACGGAGATCGGGGGCGGCAGCGGCGATGGCGAGGACACGGCCGCCGGCGGTGACGAGCTGGTTGTCTTTGAGGACGGTGCCGGCGTGGAAGACTACGACATCTGTAGCTTCGGAGGGTGAATCGGAGAGGCCGGTAATGGGAAGGCCCGAGGCGTATTTGCCGGGGTAGCCGCCACTGGCTGCGATGACCGAGACGCTGGCTCCAGGACGCATTTTGATGAGGAGCTGGTTGGCTGTGCCGTCGATGGAGGCGTTGAAGAGGTCGACGATATCGGTTTCGAGGCGGAGGAGGATGGCTTCGGTCTCGGGGTCGCCGAAACGCGTGTTGAACTCGAGGACCATGGGGCCGCGCGGGGTCATCATGATGCCACAGAAGAGGACGCCTTTGAAGGGCGACCCCTCGGAGCGCATGGCGTCGACGGTTTTTTGGGCTACGTTGCGCAAGAGCCAGTGGCGCATGGCGGGCGTGGCGAGGCCGTCGGTGGAGTAGGCTCCCATGCCGCCGGTGTTAGGGCCGGTGTCGCCTTCGCCGATACGCTTGTGGTCCTGGGCGGAGGCGATCTCGATGGCGTGGTCGCCGTCACAGAGAGCGAAGAAGGAGAGCTCTTCGCCGGTGAGGAACTCTTCGAGGACGATCTCGGTTTCTTCGGTGCCGAGGAGCGCGCCGCTGAACATCTGCGCTGCTGCCTCTTCGGCCTGGAGGTGGGTTTCGCAGATGACGACGCCTTTGCCGGCGGCGAGGCCGCTTGCTTTGACGACGACGGGAACGGTGAAGCGAGGGAGCTCAGCGATGACCTCACCGAGGGTGGTGCAGAGGGCGTAGGCAGCGGTGGGGATGTCGTTGCGCTGCATGAAGTTTTTGGAGAAGGCTTTGCTGGTTTCGAGCTTCGCTGCAGCCTGGGTGGGGCCGAAGACGCGGTGGCTGAGGCGGATGAGTTCGTCGACGAGGCCGACGGATAGTGGGAGTTCGGGGCCGACGACGGTGAGGTCGGGTTGCTCAATGGCGACGATATTCACCATGGCATGGAGGTTGCCGGGATCGACAGGGATGCAGCGGGCGAGCTGCGCTATGCCGCCGTTGCCGGGAGCGCAGACGATCTCTGTGACCTGAGGGGATTTGCGGAGCGCCCAGACGAGGGCGTGCTCGCGGCCGCCACCACCAATTACCAAAACTTTCATTCGGTTACTGCTCCTGTTGGATGCTGTATGCCTGATTATCTCTTGTTTTGGATATCAGGCGGAGGTGACTGAGCCGAGCTTTGCGGGGCCGTCTCCCCATCGTTTGCGGAGCCAGCGGTTCATCGGCTCGGAGTAGCCCTGCGCTACGAGTTCGCCGAGGAGAGCTGCGAGGAGAATGACGGCGAGGAAGAGTGTTGGAACGTAGCCCATGGGTTTGCCGGCAGCGATGAAGAGAGAGAAGCATCCCAGAACGGTGAATATGTGCGTCAGGTAGACCTCGTAACTTCGCTGGCCGAGCCTGAGGAGCGGTGTGAGGATGCGCGGGGCGCGCCACTGCGTCTGCGCTGCTACCGCGATGAGCATGCAGGTGCCTGCGGCGAGGATCGTCATGTTTAGTCCGTTGCGGCCAAGACCCCAGCTGTAAGCGCGGATGGAGAAGCCCAGGCTGAAGATCAGGAGAGCTGCGCCGAGGACTCCGAGAGTTCGGAGAGCGGGACGCGACAGATGACGTTTCGCGACGAACAGCGCGGTGAGACAGCCGAGCGCGATGGCGTCCATTCCTCCCAGGTAGGAATACTCTCGCCACACCGGATTGTGGTTGAAGGCACGCGATCGAGCGAAAGGTCCGATCGTGACGAAGACGAGGAGGGGAACGAGGAGGAATCTTTCGCGACGAAAGAGACGGCAGGCCAGAGGAAAGAAGAGGTAGAACATCTCTTCGACGGAGAGCGACCAAAGGATGTCCCACCCTGCCGGGAGGTAGTCTCTCCGGGCCTCAAGGAGATTGACGTGAAAGGTGAGCGCTGCAAGAAGAGCGCGACCTAATCCGCCGGTTTTCTGAGAGACTACGAAGTTTTTGACGTGGGCGAAATGAAGGGCGCTCAGGACTGCGAGAAGAAGCAGGAGCAATGGAGCTATGCGGGCGAATCGTAACAGGTAGAAGTCGCGGATGTTTACGCTGGATATTGAACCCCAGCGGCGAAGCGTCGTCGACGTAATGAGGAAGCCGGAGACGGCGAAGAACATCTGTACACCGAACTGCCCGTTCCAGACGAGGGAGTAGACAAGCTGAGGCGGGAGGCCATGAGTGTATGGAACCTTTGCGCCGAGCAACCGCATGTTGACATGGTTCATCAGGACGAAGAAGATCGCCAGGCCGCGGAGGAGATCGACGCCGTCGAGTCGGATCCAGCTGCGTGCAGGGTTTCTGATTTCTGCCAGGGTCATCCCATATTGTGACTGATCGTGTCTGGTTGTGAATGGCTACGTCTTGGTTTCGAACGATCAGGTCTGCGATCTGCCGGTCATTTGACGGCGACGGAGATGGCTTCGGCGAGGGAGTGGCTGAGCAGGGCGGGTTTGGTGGAGGTGCCGATGCGGACCTGGAATGCGCCTTTGAAGGGGAGCTGCTCGCTGAGGGTGAGCTTCACGCCGGGGAGGATTCCCTGGGCGGCCAGATAACGGAGCATCTCAGGGTCTTTGTCGGAGACGCTGGAGACCTTTGCCGACTGGCCGGGGCGTAGCTGCGAGAGCGACTGGGGTTCGCTGGTGGGGAGAGAGCCGTCCATGGCGGGGATGGCGTGGCCGTGGGGGTCGAACTCGGGATGGCCGAGTTTGGCGGCGATGCGCTCTTCGAAGCGCTCGGAGATGAAGTGTTCGAGGCGTTCGGCTTCCTGGTGGACCTCGTCCCACGGGTAATCGAGGACTTCGTGGAGGAAGGTTTCGATGAGACGGTGATGACGGATGATCTCGAGGGCGCGTTTTTTTCCGGCCTTTGAAAGTTTTGCGCCGTGGTGCTTTTTGTAGACGACGTAGGGTGGGTCCTGGGCGGCGAGCTTTTGCAGCATATTGGTGACGGATGCCGCGGTGATGGTGAGGTGAACCGCGATCTCGGTGCTGGACACCTGGCGCTCGGGACGGCCGCTGAGCTGAAAGATGGCTTTCAGGTAGTCGTCGATGGCTTCGCTGCCTGCGGCCTTTGGTTCGTGCTGCTGCTGTGGCTTTGGAAGAGATTTTGCCATTGGGCTGTCGGTTGACTTAGGTTAGCATTAAAGCGATATTTAGTCATGGCTAATATTTTGGTTAGGCCGGAGAAGGAAACATCCAGCCCCAGGTTCCGAGGGACTCAGGTGTGGGCTTACTTCGGTCCGGCGTTTGTGGCGTCGGTGGCCTATATCGATCCGGGGAACTTTGCGACCAATATTGAAGGCGGCAGCCGGTTTGGGTATCGACTGCTGTGGGTGCTGCTGTGGTCGAATGCGATGGCCATTCTTATCCAGTATCTTTCGGCCAAGCTGGGGATTGTGACGGGACTGACGCTGCCGCAGAACTGCCGCAGGCATTTTTCGCGGCCGGTGACGATTTTTTTGTGGGTGACGGCGGAGATTGCGGCAATCGCGACAGACCTGGCGGAGTTTCTGGGGGCGGCGCTGGGGCTTTACCTGTTGCTTGGGCCGGCGATGCTGGCGCATGGATGGTCGGTGAAGGAGACGATGATCGCTGCGGCGCTGGTGTCGACGGTGGCGGTGTTTCTGATTCTGGCGCTGGATCTGGGGGGCTACCGGTGGCTGGAGCGGGGCATCATGGCGTTTGTCGGGATCATCGGAATTTGCTATGGGTTTGAGGTGTTTCTGGTGCATCCGGACTGGAAGCTGGCAGCGTTCTATACGCTGATGCCGACGCTTGATCCGAAGGCGCTGCACAGCAGCCTGTATGTCGCCGTGGCAATGCTGGGCGCGACCGTGATGCCGCATGTGGTGTATCTGCACTCGGCGCTGGTGCAGCCTCGGTTGCAGGAGCTGGTGAAGCAGCCGAAGGTGCCGGGAGGGTCGCGGCGGCTGAGCTATCTGCGGTTTGAGCTGATTGATGTACTGGCGGCGATGAACGGGGCGTGGCTGATCAATTCGGCGATGATCGTGATGGCGGCGGTGGCGTTTGGACATCTGTCGAACCCGGTGACGACGATTGAGGATGCGCACCGCACGCTGGGGCCGCTGCTGGGGCCGCTGTCGGCGACGGTGTTTGCTGTCGCGCTGCTGTGCTCGGGGCTGTCGTCGTCGACGGTGGGGGTGATGGCGGGGCAGGTGATTATCGAGGGGTTCCTCGATATCAAATTTTCGATCTTTTTGCGGCGGTTGATCACGATCATTCCCGCGCTGGTGGTGATTGCGATCGGACTCGATCCGCTGAAGATCCTGATTCTTTCGCAGGTGGTGCTAAGCTTCGCGCTGCCGTTTGCGCTGATTCCATTGCTGGTGCTGACGAGCCGTGTGTCGGTGATGAAGACCTACGCGAGCGCGAGACGGACAAAGATTGCCGGGTGGTGCGCGGTGGGGGTTATTTTGACGCTGAATGTGGTTCTGCTGGGACAGATTGCGCTGGGGCAGTAGTCACAGGAACAACAGCAAAGGCAGAATCCGGTCGCTACGCCCCTTGGGCTTCACTCCAGTCTTCGGCAGAGCGGAAACCGCTTCGCGATGGCTTTAGACGCGGGGCTGAAACCCGCTGCTACCTCAGAGGCAGAGTTCGGCGGGAGCTAGTTCATCCAGCGTTTGTCATTGGGGTTTTTGCGGAGTTCGTCGGGGTCGACGTAGCGGCCGTCTTTGTCAAAGTGAACCTCGCGGTTCTGCTTCCGCATGTAGACCTCGAACTTGCGGGCGGCGCGGCGGCGCTTCCAGCGGTAGTAATTATTGCGGACGCCGAAGTAACGCTCGCTCAAACCGAAGGCCACGCCGCGGCGAGGAGCGAACTTCACAAATAAGAAGCCGCAGAGTGCGCCGGAGAGCTGCAGGAGAGCGCCGAAGCTGTCGGCCTCTTTGAGCAGCAGGGCGATGGCGATGAGGATGTAGATCGCGACCATGTATTTCGCCTTGATGCGCAGGACGAACCAGAGGAGAAATTCCTGGTCGCCGAAGAGCATGGCGATGGCGACCATCAGGCCGAAGATTCCGGCCCAGGCGCCTGCCGCGACAATGTCGGGGCGAAGGCCGAGGATGTGGGTGAAGGAGATCGCGGAGGCGACGAGTGCGCCGCCGATGACGGAGGTGAGGTAGAGCTCGGTCATCCAGCGGCTGCCGTAGGCGCTCTCCAGCATGGAGCCGACGAACCAGAGGGTGAGCATGCCGAAGAGGATGCCGAGGATTCCCTCGTTGATGAAGGAGTAGGTGAAGAGCTGCCAGATTTCGCCGTGGGCTACCGCCAGCGGCTCCAGCAGGAGATGGTAACGCAGAATCTCGAAGTAAGTGGGCGCGAGCCAGTGCAGGACGCCGAAGACAAAGAACGTCACGACGTTGGCCAGAATGATCCTGCGGGTGGCACCGGTAAAGGCGGGGAGGCTCAGCGAGATGGAACCGGAGCGGGGCATTGGTCTTATTTCATCATAGGCGCAGTGCCCTGAGTACGGGCGGGAGCACCTGGGCAGTGTGAATTTTAACTTTGGATCCGAGCTTCAGACGGATGGCGAGCATGGAAGATCGTCGCCATCCTGCCTGTTTTTATTCGGTTGCGGGTGGGGCAGCCGCGGGACGCACTGTGCGCGGCGCGGGCATAGGATAAACGGCTGCGCTGCGGTGGCCAGCCGCGTCGACAGAGCGCACACCGAAGATCACGTTGTCCTTGGAGATGGGCAGCGCAATGGTGGTGGCGTTGCCGACGGAGATGAAGCTGGTCCAGTCAGGCTGGTCCGTGTCGCGGTAGACGATCTCGAAGGTAGCGTCGGCGGGCATGCCCGCAGGTTTGTCCCAGCGGAGGTTGGTTCGGGTATCGTACGGCGGATCGAGGACGGTGACCTTCTGGGGCTGGCCAGGCGCGGAGGCTAAGGTGGCGAGGGTGGCGGCGTTGAGACGGGCGACGTTGGCGATGTAGTCAAAGTCGTCGTACTGCAGGAGATCGCCGTACTGGATGCCGTTTTCCACGCGCACGTTCTGGTGCTGGTGGTTGAAGTTTTCGAGCCACTCGGTGAAGCGGACGGCGGCGAAGCCCTCCTGCGAGAAACTGGTGTGGTCGCCGCCGCGGCCGAAGCGGTCGCGCCGGAAGATCATAACGGGATGGAAGGCGGGGATGGAACGCATCGCCATATTATGGGGCCGGCCGGGGGGTGTGCCCGCGGAGAGGCGCTCTGAAGTGGGGTGGAAATAGGTATGGTCTACATCGACGATGGCGCGGGCGAGCTCGCGGGCGGGAGAGTCGTTCTCGGCACCGATGGTCTGGATCTGGCGGAGCTGATCGAGGGTCGCGGGGCCGGGGACGCCTTCGGAGAAGACGCGGACGGCGGATTTATCGGCACCGACTGCGCCGGGCGTGGTGTCGCCACCGACGATGTCGTTGTTCAGCACGGCCTCGAGATCCCAACCCTCGGACTTTGCGAGCTTCGCAAGATGACGGCTGCCGTTCAGGCCCTGCTCCTCCCCGGCGACGGCGACGAAGACGATGGTGCTGGGGAATTTGAGCTTGCTGAGTACACGGGCGCATTCGATTGAGACGGCGGTTCCGCTGGCGTCGTCGTTGGCTCCAGGGGCGGGGTCGTGGGTATTTTCGTCGGCAGAGTTGCGGGAGTCGTAGTGGCCGGTGACGAGGACGCGGCGGTCGGCCTGGGCGGGGTCAGTGCCTTTAAGGACGGCGTAGACATTGGTGATTTTAGTGGGCACTTTAATGCGGGCGTTCGGGGCGGTGCCGGGGGGTTCTACAAAGTCGTCTCGTTTGACTTCGAGACAGCCGCCGCAGGCCGCGGAGTAGCGTTTGAACTCGGACTCGATCCAGTCGGCGGCGGCGCTGACGCCGGTTCCGGGTGCAAGATCGGTGTCCATGCTGGAGTGAGTGCTGCGGTTGTTGAAGCTGACCAGTTTTTCGATGGTGGCGCGGATGTTTTCCGGAGAGACCTGCTGGAGGGCTGCTGCAATGGCGGGGTCCGTGGGGGCGACCGGAATGGGCTGGCCAACAGGGGGCGTCTGCTGGGCATGGAGAATACCGGAGGACAGCAGAGAACCCATCATTGCAAATCCTATGACAAGACGGTTAAAGCGGGCAGGTGAACGATATCCAAATGTCACGAAACTTCTCCTTGTATTGAGACCAGGACGCTGTAATCATCGTAAGCTTGACGAGGGGGCCGGATGGCCGCTAAATAAATATCTGATGCGTCCCGCAAGCTGCTCCTATCATCCTATAGGCGGGCAGCGGACCCAAACTACTGGAGGCTCGATCATGGCTGCTGTATGTCCCGAATGCGATAACCCGATTGCTGTTGATGTCGATGAGGTGGAAGAAGGCGAGACCGTCCAGTGCGATGAGTGCGGCATGGAGCTTGAGATTGTTTCGGTCGACCCGCTGGAGCTGGTGGCCGTCGATGAGGCTGGTTACGACGACGAAGACGCGATGCACACCAGCGATGAAGAAGATGAGTAAGACTGCTGTAACAGTAGCCGTATACTGAAGTTATGAAGCATACTCCACTTCTGTTTCGCTCCTTTGTCGGTAAGGTCCTCCTGGGTGCCTGTTCCGTCGCAGGCCTTTCTCTGGTTGCTGTGGGGGTGTACGCGCAGCAGCGCGGACCGGCGCAGCGCGTGGTTCAGGGCAAGGTCGTCAACAAGGCTGAGACGGCGGTCAATGGGGCGGTCGTTTACCTGAAGGATGACCATAGCCTCGCAGTAAAGAGCTATATTACCGACAGCGAAGGGACCTACCGGTTTGGCCAGCTCGCACAAAACACGGACTATGAGCTGTGGGCAGAGAACAACGGCAAGAAGAGTTCCGTAAGGTCGATTAGTTCTTTCGACAGCAAAAATCAGTTCTACATCAATCTGAAGATCGACGCAGACAAGTAGCTTTGCGCGCAGCTTTCTATGCTGCCGTTTGTCAGACTCCTTTGAGTTTGAGAGGTGTCCAGCCTTCAGGCTGCAACTCGATCTCCCTGGCCTGGCGGTTGGCTGGTGACAAGGAATCGGGTTGTGGCTGGGCTTTGGTTGATTGCCTGATGCGCTTCGCCGGGAGCGATCTCTGCACCCTCCCCGGCATGGAGGGTGATGTGTTGACGCTCAATCTCCAGCGTCAGCTCGCCTTCAATCACGTAAAAGAACTGGCGAGCGTGAAGATGATAGTGGCGCGCCTCGCTGGCACCAGCGGGCATCGTCTCCTGAATGACGGAGAGCTCGGATGTGCGAACGAGGTGCCAGCCATCGCAGTCGTTTCCGGCAGGACCGCCCCATTTGTAGTGCCGGGCATTGAGCGTGCTGACAACGTCTGGCGGCATATCGTTCGCTTTCTCTACAGCGGGATATTGCCGTGTTTTTTGGCAGGATTTTTGTCGCGCTTGGTCGCCAGCATGTCGAGTGCGGAGTTCAGGCGGCGGCGGGTCTCGCTGGGAAGGATCACGGCGTCGACGTAGCCACGTTCGGCCGCGACGTAGGGGTTTGCAAAGCGCTCGCGAAACTCCTCTACCTTCTCCTTACGGGCCTCAGCAAGGATGGTGAGCTTTTCTTCTTCGGTGAATGACTTACCCTGTGGCCACATGGCCTCCGCGCGGCGTAGAGTGAGGTCCAGCTCGCGCTTGTAGACGATGTTAACCGCGCCTTCGGGGCCCATGACGGCGATCTCCGCGGTGGGCCATGCGAGGTTCAGATCGGTGCGGAGATGCTTCGAACTCATGACGCAGTATGCGCCGCCGTAGGCCTTGCGCGTGATGACGGTGAGCTTTGGTACTGTGGCTTCGGCGAAGGCGTAGAGCAGCTTGGCGCCGTGGCGGATGATGCCGCCGTGCTCCTGCTGGATGCCGGGCATGAAGCCGGGTACGTCTTCGAAGGTGATGAGCGGGATGTTGAAGGCATCGCAGAAACGTACGAAGCGCGCACCCTTGACGCTGGCGTTGATGTCCAGCACGCCGGCGAGGAATGCAGGCTGATTGGCGACGATGCCCACGGAACGACCAGCCATGCGGGCGAAGCCGACGACAATGTTGCGCGCAAAGTGCTCCTGTACCTGGAAGAAATAGCCATCGTCGACGATGCGGGTGATGACGTCGATCATGTCATAGGGCTGGTTGCTTTCTGCCGGGATGATCGTGTCGAGTGCGGAGGCTGTGCGGGCAGGGTCGTCCTGGATGGGCTTGCGGGGGGCGTCGTCGAGGTTGTTCGAGGGCAGAAAGCTGAGCAGTTCGCGGACGGTGGCGAGGCATTCCTGGTCGTCGTGCGCCATGAAGTGGGCCACGCCGGAGATTTCGTTGTGTGTGACTGCGCCGCCAAGTTCGGCTTTGGTTACGTCCTCGTGCGTCACGGTCTTGATGACGTCGGGGCCTGTGACGAACATGTAGCTCGTCTTCTCGGTCATCAGCGTAAAGTCTGTGATCGCCGGAGAGTAGACCGCGCCGCCTGCACAGGGTCCGAGGATGGCGGAGATCTGGGGGACGACCCCGCTGGCCAGCGTGTTGCGTAAGAAGATGTCCGTATAGCCGGCGAGTGAGACCACGCCCTCCTGAATGCGGGCCCCACCGGAGTCGTTGAGGCCGACGATGGGAGCGCCGACGCGCATGGCCATGTCCATGATCTTCACGATCTTCGCGGCGTTGGCCTCGGAGAGTGAGCCACCGAATACAGTGAAGTCCTGCGCGAAGACGAAGACGACGCGGCCATGCACGCGGCCGTAGCCTGTGATAAAGCCGTCTCCGGGAACGCGCTGCTCCGCCATGCCGAAGTCTGTCGCGCGGTGCGTCACGAACTTGTCGGTCTCTTCGAATGTGCCTTCGTCGAGGAGGAAGTCGATGCGTTCGCGGGCTGAGAGCTTCCCGGCTTTGCGTTCACGAGCGCGGCGCTCGGAACCCCCGCCTTCTTCCGCGATGGCGTGGCGGGCGGCAAGCTCTGCGAGTTTATGCTGATGACTGTCAGACGTCGCTGCGGGGGCGGGTTGTTGCACGGGATGCTCGGCGGCTGCCATAGAACGAGATTCTAGCAGCGCGTCCCCGGTCCAGTCCTGTATGGGTCATTCGATGCATTTGCAGGCCCGGCATAGTGAGACAGGTGAAATTGACATCAAACACAGTCAGGAGTTGCCGAAATGTTCAGGTCAAACAACTGCGTTGCTATCCATCTAAAAGACATCGCTGCGGCGGAGAACTTTTATACCCATGTGATGAAGTTCAGGCTGGTGTCGAAGTCGGAGAAATATCTCGAATACGACACCGGGCACTTTCTTCTCTATGTGAATCAGGATCTGGATACGCGGCCACCCATTCCGAGCTTTACCGTGAACGACCTTGCAGCAGCGAAAGAGTCCCTGCTTGGGAATGGGTGCGTTATTCTTCGCGAGGATGAGAATTCGCTCTACTTTCGCGATCCATTCGGTATCACTTACGACGTGATTAGAGGCAAATAAAAAGCGAATATATAATCTTTCTATCTGGTTATGTCTGCCGCTCCCCAATCCGACCGGTTTGGCTTCCTGCACATCGACCTGAACAGCTTCTTTGCGTCGGTGGAGCAGCAACTGTACCCGGAGTATCGCGGACGGCCACTCGCCGTTGTCCCTACGCAGGGGGATACGACCTGCTGTATCGCCGCGAGTTACGAGGCGAAGGCGTTGGGGATTAAGACCGGAACACAGGTAGGCGAGGCCAAACGCATCTGTCCGGGAATCGTTCTCATCGAGGGCAACCACAACGTCTATGCCGAGTATTCGCACAGAATATCTGCCGCAGTCGAGCGGTGCTGTCCCGTCGCACATACGCCCTCTATCGACGAGATGGCCTGTCAGCTGATGGGACGTGAGCAGGAGCCGCCACGCGCACGGCAGATCGCACTCGACATCAAGCAGGCCATCAAAGACGACGTCGGCGAGGCATTGCTCTGCTCTATCGGCATGGCGCCTAATCGTTATCTTGCGAAGATCGCCAGCGATATGCAGAAGCCTGACGGACTGATCGGTTTGCTGCCGTCGCAGTTGCCCAGGGCAATTGCGCATCTTGAATTGCGCGATCTGCCAGGCGTTGGAGCGAGAACGGAGGTTCGGCTGAAGGCGAAGGGCATCACCACGATGGAGCAATTGCTCGCGCTGAATCGCGACGGTATGCATAAGCTGTGGGACAGCGTGTGGGGCGACCGACTTTACCACTGGCTGCGCGGCGCGGAGAGCGGGGACGACGGCGCTCCTGTGGCTACCGGCGTGCAGAAGTCGCTCGGCCACTCGCATGTGCTGGGGCCGGAGCATCGCTCGCAGAATGGTGCATGGGCGGTGGCGCATAAGCTGCTTCATAAGGCTGCGATGCGATTGCGAATGGAGCATTTCTATACCGGCTCGATGGCTGTGACGATTCGCTTTGCCCTGACGAGAGAGCAGGCGGCGCGCATCAAGGCGAAGCGACACTTCAGCGGGATCAAGCACTCCGGATGGGCGATGGAGGCGCGGTTTCGCGACTGCCAGGATACCCTTACGCTGCTCGAGGTGTTGCGCGGCGTGTGGGGGCAGCGGCCGCAGGGGGAGGATTTTCAGAGGCCGTTTTTTGTCGGCGTTACTTTGCGCAACCTCATCCCTGAGAGCGAATATCAAGTTGAACTATTTGCCGATGAAGGCAATCGCGCCGGGCTCTCCGCCACAATGGACAAGCTGAATCTGAAGTACGGCCACACCACGCTGCATTTTGCCGGAATGCTTCCGGCACGCGAATCTGCGCCAACGCGCATCGCATTCACGCAGATTCCGGTGCAGTACGGCGTCGACTACATGTAGGCTGTTCGCATTATTTAGTATGTTCGCCACGATGAATGATTATCGGGAGGTCCGGCTCCTTCGACGACGGGGCTGTTGCATCCGGGCCTCTACAGAGAGCGCATGACAACTGTCATCTTCGATTCGTGACGCACAACACTATTGCATTTCGACGGACGGGCGCAGGATCTCTTCTGTAAGCAAAAATTACAGGAGACAGATGATGCCGCCTACCGTGATCGCACAAGAAACAGGCACTGCCGCCGTGAGGACGATGGCTCCCGTACAACAGCCAATCGCCATACTGGCAAACGTCACCAAACGTTACGGCGCGACCATAGCGCTCGATGGTCTGAGCCTTGCACTGAGGCCGGGCGAGGTGGTCGCGCTGCTTGGCCCGAATGGTGCAGGTAAGTCCACTGCCGTGCGCTTGCTGCTCGGACTCATCGCTCCCAACACCGGCACAGCGAGGGTCTTCGGCAGCGATCCGCGCGATCCCGCAACGCGCACCCGCGTCGGCGCAATGCTGCAGGTGGCGCGGCTTCCGGAGACGCTGCGGGTCTGCGAACACATTGATCTCTTTCGCAGTTACTACCCACGGCCGCTGCCCGCGGAAGAGATCGTCCGAATCGCGCAGCTTGACGGTATTTATAACCGCTTCTTCAGTCAGCTCAGCGGCGGGCAGAAGCAACGTGTTCTCTTCGGCCTCGCATTGTGCGGCGACCCTGACCTGATCGTCCTCGACGAGCCTACCGTTGGTATGGATATTGAGGCGAGGCGCGGTCTGTGGCAGCAGATTCGCAACCTCGTGGAGCGCGGCAAGACAGTCCTGCTGACCACGCATTATCTCGAAGAGGCCGACGCTCTCGCTCATCGCATTGTCGTCATCAACGAGGGAAAAGTCGTCAGCGAAGGCACACCCTCGGAGATCAAGAACAGTGGGGCGGGGCGCAGAATCAGCTGTTTTACGCGCCTCACGGCTGAGTATCTGCGCACACTTCCCGGCGTTGCCCGGGTGGAATGCGACCGCGACACTGTCGTTGTCACCGCGAGCGAGGTCGAGAGTGTTGTCCGCGAGATGCTTCTTCAGGATGCGGCCCTCAGCAATCTTGAGATTGCCAGCCCCGCTCTCGAAGACGCCTTCCTCGCTCTCACCAGCTCCCGTTGACGCCTCTTGTGACAGGCATCGCGCGACCGTAATCCAGGAGAACACTATGTCCACCGCACCTCTCGCTTATACGACTGCATCGTCTTCCGGCTTCGCACAATCTCTGAGCCTCTACGGCAAGGAGACAAAGTACGAGTTTTTCAAACTGCTTCGCGCAAAGTCCTTTTCGCTTGCCGTCATTGGTTTTCCGGTGATGTTTTATCTGATCTTCGGCATCGCGAATCGGCATGTCAGTAACGGCAATGTGCATATCGCCAAATACATGTTGGGCGGTTACGCCTGCTTCGGCCTGGTCGGCGCGGCGCTCTTCGGCATCGGCGTTGGACTGGCCGCGGAACGAGCCGCCGGATGGCTTGAACTGAAGCGCGCCAGCCCCATGCCCCCGATGGCCTATCTGTTCGCGAAGTGCATCACAGCCGTCGCCTTCGGCATCATCATCGTCAGCGTTCTCACAATCCTTGCTGTGACGATGGGCGGGGTGACACTCTCACCAGACGAGCTCGTCAGGATGCTCGGCATGACCGTTGCCGGAGCGATCTCTTTTGCCAGCATGGGTCTGCTGCTCGCCCAGATCGTCCCGGCCAATGCGGCGTCCGGCATCGTCAATCTGATTTATCTGCCGATGTCGTTCATGAGCGGTCTGTGGGTGCCGATCCAGTTTCTGCCACACTGGCTGCAGCAGATCGCGCCGGTGCTGCCGACCTATCACCTCGCACAGCTGATGCTCAGTATTTATGGGTATCAGGACCATGCCTCGCTTGCGAGCCACTGGATGGGACTCGCAGGCTTTACCATGCTGATGCTCGGCCTCAGCTGGCTGGTCTTCAACCGCTCACAGCAGAATGCATGATAAGGCAGCAGATCGCAGAAGCGGTACACTTTCGGAAAAGGTATGAGCACCGCACAGAACAGATCGTCGTACGGAGTGGATATAGGGACGCAGAGTGGCACGGGCTACATCTGGCTCGCGTACTCGGCCTTCTTCTTTATCGATCCTGTCCTGCGCCATGAACGCCGATTCTGGCTACAGTGCGGCGCAATCTACATAATATTTCTTGCGATTTACATCGGCTATATGCGCGCTCGCAGCATACGGCAGCGATATCTGCTTCTGGCTGCGTTCTACCTGCTTGGAGTCATCTCGCTTCCCATCAACACAGGCTCCACAAGCTTCTTCATCTACGCCTCGTCCTTTCTTCCGTTCGCCGTTGTCTCCGCGCCGGTGGTTGTCGGCCTGATCGCGCTGCAGTGCTTTGGCCTGGTGACGGAGGGACTCTGGCTGCATATTAATCCGCTCTTCCTCTCTGTAATGGCCTTCCTCAGCGCTGTCATTGGCACCGGTAATTTTTTCATCGCGCAACAGAAGCGCGCGGACAGCAAGCTGCGCATAGCCAACGATGAGATCGAACAGCTTGCCGCACTTGCCGAGCGGGAGCGCATCGCTCGCGATCTGCATGACGTGCTGGGCCATACACTGTCGGTGATTGTGCTGAAGGCGGAGCTTGCGGGGAGGCTGATCGAACGCGATCCACAGCGGGCCGCGCTTGAGATTGCCGACGTCGAAAAGACAGCACGAACAGCGCTGAGCGAGGTGCGGCAGGCAATCGGAGGTTATCGCTCCCAGGGTCTGCCCGCGGAGATGGAGCTTGCCCGCAAAACGCTGGATGCGGCGGGCGTCGCGCTGTCCTGCGAGTCCGCGCTGCCTCAGCTGACCGCAGCGGAGGAGACTGTGCTTTGTCTGGCTGTGCGTGAGGCTGTGACAAATGTGGTGCGCCATGCTCAGGCTACGTGCTGCCGCGTGAGCTTTACAACGACCGATGACGGTGCGCACTCGCTGTTGATCGCCGACGATGGCGCACACCCGCTGGTGCAGGAGGGGAATGGTCTGCGTGGAATGCGCGAGCGCGTACAGTCGCTTGGAGGGCGCGTCTCCATTACGAGCGGCCCCGGCGTTACTCTTTTGATTGAGCTTCCGCAGACAACTCAACGCCATAGCACGGCGCCCTGTGTGGCCCTATGAGCGCGCCTGTTCGTGTCGTGCTTGCTGAAGATCAGGCCATGGTCCTTGGCGCGCTATCGGCTCTGCTTGAGCTGGAGTCGGATATCTCTGTCGTGGCCAGTGCCGCGAATGGACGCGAGGCGCTGGATGCGGTCGCCAGGCTGTCGCCGGACGTTCTCGTCACCGACATCGAGATGCCCATTATGACCGGGCTGGAGCTGGCGGCCAGTCTGCGCAACAGCCATCCTGGTGTCCGCACGATCATTCTTACGACCTTCGCTCGGCCAGGCTATCTGCGGCGCGCTCTGGATGCAGGGGCACGAGGTTATCTGCTGAAGGATCGTCCGGCGGCAGAGCTGGCTGATGCCGTGCGACGGGTTCATCGCGGGCTGCGCGTCGTCGATCCCGCGCTTGCTGCTGAAGCGTGGAATGCCGAGCTCGATCCGCTCACCGAACGCGAGCGGCAGATACTGCAACGCGCCGGCGATGGCAGAAGCAGCACTGAGATCGCCAGCGAGCTGCATCTCTCCGAAGGGACAGTCCGCAATTATCTCTCCGAGGCGATCACCAAGCTCGGCGCCTCCAACCGTGTGGATGCTGCTCGCATCGCCCGCGCCAAAGGCTGGCTATAGCGCCAGCCCGCAAATAAAAACGGGCCGGCAGAGTTTCCTCACTCTGCCGGCCCCATTTCGGCTTTGCTTATTGGTCATCAAACTCATCTTCCGCATCAGATGGCCCCATCATGCGCGTGGCAGCCCGTACCGCAGCATAGGATTTCATCTGGTACTCGTGCGGTGGAGTATTGCCCGCAAGATAACGCACGAAGTAATCCCAGCGGCGACGCGTCATGTACTGCGAGGCCTCCGCGTAGCCGTGAGCGACGTTTGGAATGATGAGAAGGTCGAAGTCCTTGTTCGCATTGATGAGGGCGTCGACAACGAGCAGCGTGTTGTTGAGCGGCACGTTATTGTCCATCGTTCCATGCGCCAGGAGCAGGTGGCCCTTCAGATTCTGGGCGAAGTTTTGATTGGCCTGGCTGTCGTAGTTCGTCGTGCCATCGGGATTTTTTACCAGCAGGCCCGACCACTTCTCAGCCCAGTCATCCTCGTAGTCGCGCTGGTCGTGGTTGCCACTCTCCGCGATGCCGACTTTGAAAAAGTCCGGATAGTGGAACATCGCCGCAGCCGTCGCGTTGCCGCCTCCGGAGTGCCCGTAGATGCCCACGCTGTCGAGGTCGATCCACGGGTACTTTGCCGCAAGGTCTTTCATGCCGGACATCTGGTCGGGAATCGTATTGTCGCCCAGATTGCCGTAGTAGAACTCGTGAAATGCCTTCGAGCGCCACGGCGTTCCCATGCCATCGATGCACACAACAACGAAGCCAAGCTCCGCCAGCGACTGCATGTCGCGATGTGCCGCGGCGAAACCACGGCCTCCGCAGGAACCTGTCTGCGGGCCAGGATACACATTGTTCACGATGGGATATTTATTCGAAGCGTCGAAGTTTGTCGGCCTGAACATGAAACCGTAGAGGTCGGTCTTTCCATCACGCGCCTTCACGGTGATCGGCACCGGAGGAACCCAGCCCGCGGCCAGCAGCTTCGAAATGTCCTGCTTCGCGACGTCGAGGACTACTTTGCCGTTAGTGTCGCGAACCACCGTCGTCTGTGGCTGCGTGACCGTTGAGTAGACATCGATGAAGTAGCGTCCGTCCGGCGATGAAGTGATCGCGTGGTCCGCATTCTCCGGCGTCAGCAGCTTCATGTCCTTTCCATCGAAATGGATGCTGTAATAGTGCGAGAAGTATGGGTCGCTGCCCTGCTCTTTGCCGACCGCGAGGAAGTAAATCGTCCGTGTGTTCTGATCTACATGCAGGACCTGCGTGACGTTACCATCGCCGTGGGTGATCTGGTTTTTCAGTTTGCCGGTGGTCGCGTCGTAGAGGTACATCTGGCCCCAGTTGTCGCGTTCGCTGAACCAGAGCAGCTCGTTCGTCTTCGACAGATACTTCCAGTTCACTTTATCGTTGCCGCTCTCGTAAAACTTAGCGGTCGTCTCACCCATGACATCGCGCACGTCGCCTGTCGCGACATCGGCGATGCGCATCCACTCCTGCTTATGGTCGCGGGAGGTGGAGACGAACGCCAGATGCGTACCGTCGTCGCTCCACTGCACATCGTCCCACCCGCTGCCGCCACGACAGCTGATGTCATCGCACAGGCTGGAGCGGTGCTGGTCCGGCGGCATCTTCAGCCGAATTACTTTTGGCGCGTCGACGTCGATAATCACGCGCTCGATCATAGTGACATTTTCATCGCCGACCAGAGGGTACTTCCATGCCTTCAAGACAGGATGGCCGTTGGTGACAGGGACCAGATACATTTCGCCGACTTTACGCTGATCCTGCTGAAAAGTCGCAATCTTCTTCGAGTCCGGCGACCAGACCAGGATGGGGTTATTGCTCATCTGCCAGCCGGCGTTGTCGGTCGCGTAGCCGAAGTCCTTTACGCCGTCGGTGGTCAACTGCGTCTCTTTGCCGGTAGCGATGTCACGGACCCAGAGATTCCAGTCGCGAATAAATGCGGCCTTCTTTTTGTCCGGAGAGACATCGGTTCCGTTGTGGCTTCGACCACCGGCAGGCTCCTCTTCTTCGTCCGCTGCAGGAAAGTTCTGTGAAGTCACCTCCGTGCAGACGCCTTTTCCGCTCAGGTCGCAGTTGAATTTGCGCGACCTGGAACTCACGACAACGGTTCTGTCTCCATTCGCGAAGGAGATTTCCGGGAAGACGAGGTGATGCGCATCCGCCTTCATGCTGCCGTTGGTTGCAGCAGTCAACGCAGCTGCCAGCTTTACCTGATCGAACGCAGGCGCCTTTGTGCCCTTCGCCGGATCGACCAGCATGTAGGTCAGGCCATCCGGGCCGTTGTCGCGATACCAGAAGCGGCCATCTTCCAGCCATGCCGGGTGAGCTACTCCGTGGTAGACCAGCGAGTTGACGTTGTACGCCATGAACTTCTCCGCTCGCGCATAGTCTTCGGTCGTAAGCTGCTTCCCCTGCGCCATCCCATTGGCAGCGAAACAACAACCAAGAGCAACTCCTGCAACGACTACCAGTCTCTTCCCCACGAACATGCTTCCAGCCTCCGAATCTTTCACACTTAGTTCAAAGTATATGGGTGATATCTGACCTTCGGTCGCCTGCATTTTTTTTTGCAACAGAAGAAATCTCCGCAAGACGGTCTTTGCGCTTTGCGGTGAGCTAATTGCCAGGCACCTCAGAGTTGCGCACCTTCCATAACATCTGCCGCAGAATCCCCATCCAGACCGGAAGATCGCTCGCTGTTACTCCCATCCTCAGGACCAGCCGGCGAATCTGCGCTTCGTCGCTGTTGGCCGGATGACGCCTGGAGTAGCCGGTCTTTTCCAGCACTTCCGTCAGGAGTGAGATCAGACGCTCAGTCTCTGCCGCCACAGCCACTGGTGGAGCTTCGATTGCCCCCGTTTCCGGCTGCCGTATCAGCTCATAGAGACAGACTGCGACAGCCTGTCCGAGGTTCATCGAAGGATGACGGAGCTCCTCGTGCCGGTGCATCGGAATCGTCAGAAGCCAATGGCAGTGGCTCAGCTCCTCGTTGCTCAGCCCGGTCTTCTCCGAGCCGAACAGCAGCGCGACCCGTCCTCCCTCACGCGCCAGTTCATTGCGAATCTTCTGTGCCGCCGCAGGCAGCGCATGCAGAGGATGCTGCAATGCCCTCTCGCCCACGGCTGTTGTTCCTATCACCAGCGTGCAGTCGGCAACTGCCTCCGCAACGCTGCCGAACGCGGCTGCCGCGGCCAGCACCGCGGAGGCGTCCACCGCAGAGCGCGCCGTCTCGAACGGTACAGCGTAGTCGTTGACCACACGCAGATGGCGGAAGCCGAAGTCATGCATGGCACGAGCCACCGCGCCGATGTTGTTCGGATTGCGCGCCCGCACCAGTACCACGGCGACTCTGTCCAGATCCCATTCATTCTCCATCTCTTTTGATTTTAGGCGCGACAGCAAAAAGCGGCCGGCGAAGACATTCGCCGGCCGCTTCTGTTCGTTGCTCTACGTCTACTTATGTTCGTGTTCGCCGCCACCACCGTGGCCGCCTTCAGCATGGGGCTGGGCATGTGGCTGAACCTGCGCATGTTGCGCTGCCGGCTGGGCATGGTTATTTGCCGCGCCAGAGTTACGCTCGTTGGCCTGAGCTGCAGGATGCTGACTGCCCTGTTGCCCAAAGCCGCCGCGCTGCTGCGCTGCCGCATGGTATTCGCTCGTTGTTCTGGCTGCAGCCATCTGCGGACGGCCGCCGTTCACAGATGCCAGGTTGCCGCGATCAGCCCGCGCCATCTGCATATGATTCTGCTGCTCGGAGGTTGGAGCAATATGGCTCTCGCGGCCATAGGCAGCTTCCTGCGCGCTTGGACGTGCCTGAATTCCACCAGCACCACCGTTGAAGCTGGTGCGGCTGCCGATCGTGGTGCGATTGATGACCGTCCTGTCGACATAGGTACTGTGAATGATCGTTGTATTCACGTTCACCACAGCGGTGTTATAGGCGAAGTGACCCCCAACCCAGCGACCGCCACCAAAGCCGACACCACCGAAGCCGAAGCCGTAGTTCACTCCACCGTAGAAGCCGACGTGCGGACCCCAGTAGCCAGCATGGAAGAGATACGCTCCTCCGCCCCAGCCCCAGTAACCGGGGGTCCAGAGCAAGCCAACCTGAGGGGGACGAACCCAGACGCCGGGAACCCAGTAGTAGCCCGCATCGCCGTAGGCCCAGTAGCCGGGGTTCCAGAGATAACCATCTCCCGGGCAGAGCGGCTGGGTATACACGGGCAATACCGGCGGGGCAAAGCCAACTGAAATAAAGACTCCTGCGAACGATGCCGCAGGCACAAGCGCGAGAGCCGCGCCCACAATCAATTTACGAATTAAACTAAAAGATCGCATACACCACTACCTCAGGATTCTGGCGTCACGGCACTACTGCCGCTGCCTCAAATTTGTTGAACAAAGCATCTTTCAATCGCTCATTCTGACATACGACTATGGAAACACGTACTCCCTGCGGAAGTTTCAAACTTTCCATGAGAACTCAGCAAAATTTCTACAACTTTAGTCGTGCTTTCAAGCAACATAGCCCTGCCGGGACACATCGGCGCGTCACGTCGCCCGTCGGCGACCTGGCCACTCATCTACACTGATGCTTCGGCCTTCTGTAAAACGCCTGGTGCTTCGCCAGTGCACTGCGCCCACTAACCCTCAATAAATCGCTGCGCTTTATGTCCGACAACTTCGCCCAACTCGTCAAGCAGCAGGCCGACATCGTCCGCATCGTCGGTGAGTACATCACGCTGCGCAAAGCCGGCGCCAACTACTCCGCGCTGTGCCCATTCCACAAGGAGAAGTCCGGCTCCTTCTATCTCTACGCCGCGCAGGGCAACTTCTACTGCTTCGGCTGCCATGAGCACGGTGACGTCTTCACCTTCGTCATGAAGATGGAGAGCCTGAGCTTTCCGGAGGCCGTACGAGCCGTCGCGCAGAAGTGCGGTATTCCTCTGCCGAAGCGCGAGTTCAATTCGCCGGAAGAGGCGCGTGAGGCCGGCCTGAGACGACAGCTCATCGATATTCACGAGGCGGCGACGCAGTACTTCGAGGCCTGCCTGAAGAGTCCCGAGGCGGCGCGCGCCCGCGAGTATCTGACTGGCAGGGGCGTCATCGCAGACACGATTGCGAAGTTTCGCGTCGGCTACGCGCCGGATGACTTCAACCACATGCGCGAGCACATCGGAAAACACTTCCCCGAAGAGGTTTTGCGCGCCAGCGGTCTCTTCAAATCGAAAGAACAGGCCGACGGCAGCCACGGCCAGCTCTACGCCGGTTTCCGTAAGCGCATCATGTTTCCGATCGCCAACGAGCAGGGCAAGACGATTGCCTTCACTGGCCGCGCTGTCGACAGTCAGGACGAGAAGGGCAGGCCCATCGCCAAATACTTCAACTCGCCCGAGACCGCGCTCTACAGCAAAGGCCACATTCTGTTCAACCTCGACAAGGCGAAGGGCGACATACGCAAGCTCGACTTTGCGCTTATGGTTGAAGGCCAGATGGACTGCATCTCCGTCTACATGGCCGGGATCAGAAGCGTGATCGCAACCTCCGGAACCGCCTTCGGGGAGATCCAGGTCCGCCTGTTGAGCCGCTTCACCAAACGGGTGTTTATCAACTTCGACCCTGACGATGCAGGCATTGCAGCTACGGAAAAAGCGATTGCGCTGCTCACCGAAGAGAACTTCGAGGTGAAGGTGGTTACGCTGGAAGGCGGTCTCGATCCGGACCGTTACATCCGCGAGCAGGGCATCCAGGCTTACCAGGCCGCTCTGCGCGGTGCAAAGCGCCACTCGGACTACCTCCTCGACCGCGCGCGCGAACAGTTTCCCGGCCGCAACGCCGACGCCAAGGTGAAGGCGCTCAACTTTCTGCTGCCTCATATCCGCCGCATGCCTAGTCTGATCCAGCGCGACGAGTTCGCCGCCGACGCCGCACAGAAGCTTGGTATCGACTCTGCCATCCTGCGACAGGAGATCAGGCAGGCCGCAGCGCAACGCGTTGAAAGCGTCCGCTCCCATACGAACGACCCGCTCAGCGAGACAGAACGCATCCTCATCCGTGCTCTGCTCCTGCCCGAGAGCGATCCGGCCCGCGCACGCGCCGCCGATGGCCTCTCTCAACACCCGGAGTGGTACGACAGCCTCCCTGCCTCGGCGCTTCTTGAAAATCTTGCCAATGCACCGACGCCGGCGAATCCGCTTGACGCTGCCCCGGATCAGCAAAGCCGCGCTATGCTTGCCCGGGTGCTGCAACATACCGATGACGCCAGCGAAGCCTCATCCCAGGCTCAATCCATGACCGAGCAGGTAGAGAACGCTCTCCACACCCTGGAACACCGTCAACTGGAACGCCGTCAGCGCGAGATCCGCACACTCATCGCGGAGGCGGATCGTCGCGGAGATCACGAGATGCTCATGAAACTGACCGCAGAAAAGCTGCAGATCGACCGCAGGCTCCGCGAACACTAACGTTCGCCTCCTCAGTAAAAAGACAGATGTTAGGTTAGGCGGCACTAAGCCAGTTAGACTTTACCCAGGTCAAGAGATCCACAATGAGCATGGACAGTTCCACCAAACGAAGGCTGATGCTCGGCTTCCTCACCAACTGGGTGGGAAGGCTCTCCTCTACTATCATTCAGCTCGTGCAGGTGCCGGTCTTTCTTCACTTCTGGAGCGTTCCGGTATACGGCGAATGGATGATCGTGAACTCCATTCCGGCCTATCTGAGTTTCAGCAACATCGGCTTTGGCACCGTCGCGGGCAACGAGATGACGATGCTGGTGGCGCGCGAAGACCGCGCCGGGGCTCTGCGTATCTTCCAGAGCTGCTGGTGGCTGATCGCGATCATTTGCACTGCCACGATCGCTCTTCTTTGCGGCGCTCTCTACTATCTTCCCGCGGCTCAATATCTGAAGCTTAAAAGCATCAGCGATTCCGATACCAAGTGGATCATCTTTTATCTGGGTGTCGCCGTCCTGCTGGGACAGCTCGAACAACTGCTGCAGTCTGCCTATCGCAGTGTCGGCCGCTACTCGTACGGAACGTTCATGAAGAACATGTTCTCTCTGGGTGCCTTTGCCGCCATGATTCTTGCGGTTGTGCTGGGCGCCGGTGTGCGGACTACAGCGCTTGTCTTTGCCGTAGCCAATATCGCCATCACACTTGTGCTCTGCATCATGGTTCGTCGAGACATTCCGTGGATCGAGTACGGCTGGAAGAACGCGAGCTTCGCGGAGATCCGCAAACTTGCCCGACCCGCGATCGCATTCATGGGCCTTCCCATCGGCAATGCTCTGAGCCTCCAGGGCAGCCTGCTGGCTGTCGGCTACGCCCTTGGCCCCACAGAGGTCGTCGTCTTCAGCACCGCCCGTACTGTGTCCCGTGTCGCCCTCCAGATGGTCCAGATGGTGAACAGCACCTTTGAGCCCGAGATGTCGATCGCCTACGGAGCAGGAAACTACGCGCTGACCCGAACCCTCCTTCGGCGCGCCTGTCAGCTGGCACTCATCGTCGCCTTTATCATTGTGATCGGCATGATGACGTTCGGGCCGTGGTTTCTTACCCACTGGACAGGGGGGCACGTTCCACCGAGCCGGCCCCTGCTCAGCATTCTTCTGCTGGTCGTTGTTTTCTATTCCCTGTGGTCGACCAGTTCCACTCTGTTGACCTCGACCAACCAGCACCAGAAACTGGCCACGTACTACATCATCGGAACCAGCCTTGCCTGTTTTTTCTGCTACTTTCTGGCTCTGAAGTATGGCTTGTATGGGGCTGCCGCATCGCTGCTGGTGTCGGAGCTGGTCATGAATCTTTACGTGGTTCCAGCGTCGCTGCGAATCGCCCACGACACCCTGCCCGCTTTCCTCGCCAGTATGCTGCATTACCCGCCCTCGCTGCGGCCGGAGATGCTTTGGGCTCGGGTCAGACGGTCAAAACCCGGGCTGGAAAGCTGATCTCATATCGTTGCATCGAAAGAGGATATTTACTTTTGCACCCCGTTTTGCCGAGGAGTGCTCATTGAAGACGAACCCACCACATTGTTCAATAACCGGGCGGAGATTCTCTGTCCGGAATCTTTTAGCTGCTGAGAGCGTCTAATGATTGTGGTATCCTGTGATTCGCTGGGGAAGTGTGCCTTCGAATGCCCCGACCTTTTTAAGGTCACCGGGCTTGCCAACGCGGTCTAAACCGCAATCTGCTCCCCACCCAAATTACGCAACAACCAGGGGATTGGTCCGTCTGGATACCATTATCGATATCAGCGGCATCCCAACTATCAGAATCTTTTGCAGGAGTGCGCACAGCCGTGGCTGAAGAAATTGACAAGTACGAAGAAGATATAGACAAGCTCATCGACACAGGGAAAGAAAAGGGATATCTCACCTATGGCGAGGTTAATGACCTTTTGCCAGGCGATATCACAACTCCCGACGACCTCGATGATCTTCTCACCACCATTAACACCCAGGGCATCGATGTCCTCTCCGGCGAATCGAAGTTCGGCGGCGACCGTGACAAGTACGAACCGGAGGCCGGCGAAGAGTCGGACGACGTAGAACTCGATCTTTCGCCCGGAACGCTCGAGAAGACCAACGACCCCGTCCGCATGTACCTGCGCGAGATGGGCACCGTTCCTCTGCTTACCCGCGAGGGCGAAGTCGAGATCGCCAAGCGCATCGAGCGCGGTCAGCTCCGCGTCATGAAGGCCATCTCGCGCTCGCCGATCGTCATTCGAGAGATCGTCGGCCTGGGCGAAGACCTGCGCCGCGGCGTTCGCAACATCAAAGAGGTCGTCACCTTCGACGAAGAGGAGCTTACCGAAGAGATTCTGCAGGCCCGCGTTCGCGCCACGGCCGGCCGCATCGATGTGATCGTCAAGCACCAGAAGAAGGTGCAGGCGCTCCAGGAGAAGCTTGACGCTCCCGTAGGCAAGGACGCCAAGGCCAAAGCCAAAGAGACCCGCAAGCTACGCTGGCTCATCGGTCGCGAGCATGTCTATATCAATCGCATCGTCCGCGAGTTGAAGTACACCAACGGTGAAAAAAAGCGCCTGCTCGACAAGGTCAACAAGACTGTTGACGTGATGCGCACCCTCGAGCGCCAGATCAAGACGCTAGATACCAAATTCGAGGCCTCAAAGTCCGAGGAGCTGCGCAAGGAGTACCGCCGCCAGCAGAAGAACTGCCGCACCGATCTGGAGCGCGTCGAAGCTGACGCCGGCATCTCCATCGCCGATCTCAAGCGCACGCAGCGAGAGATGATTCAGGGCGATATGGACGCCGAGCGTGCCAAGCGCGAGCTCATTGAGGCTAACCTTCGCCTTGTCGTCTCCATCGCGAAAAAGTACACCAATCGCGGCCTGCAGTTCCTCGACCTGATCCAGGAGGGCAACATCGGCCTGATGAAGGCGGTGGACAAGTTCGAGTATCGTCGCGGATACAAATTCTCCACCTACGCGACGTGGTGGATTCGTCAGGCTATCACTCGCGCCATCGCGGACCAGGCCCGCACCATCCGCATTCCAGTGCACATGATCGAGACCATCAACAAGCTCATCCGCACCTCGCGTCAGCTGGTGCAGGAGCTTGGCCGAGAAGCTTCTTCGGAAGAGATCGCGCGTCGCATGGATATTCCGGTTGCAAAGGTCCGTAAGGTCCTCAAAATTGCACAGGAGCCCATCTCGCTCGAGACCCCCATCGGAGAAGAGGAAGATTCGCACCTTGGCGACTTCATCGAAGACCGTATGGCCGTCAGCCCCTCCGATGCCGTTATCTCGGTGAATCTGAAGGAGTACACCTCGCAGGTACTGCGCACCCTGACTCCTCGCGAAGAGCGTGTGATCAAGATGCGCTTCGGCCTCGAAGACGGATCGGAGCATACCCTCGAAGAGGTCGGCCAGTCCTTCCAGGTCACCCGCGAGCGCATCCGCCAGATAGAGGCCAAGGCACTCCGCAAGCTTCGGCACCCCAGCCGCAGCCGCAAGCTGAAGGCCTTCGTGGACGGCGTCAAGGACATGTAAACCGTTGCAAGTATCCGTACGAAAAAGCCTCGCTCTCCGCGAGGCTTTTTTCGTGACCGCTGCCCCTCAGCCCCCTCAAAGCTATTACCCACCGCGGATGGCAAGTTACACTCACTCTATGCCCGTTTCTGCGCCGCAACTGGTTCCGGAAAAGCCCACGACGCACTCCCGCCGTCTGGTGCATATTCGCGAGCTGGACGGGGTACGCGGTATCGCCGCGCTCATGGTCTTCTTTCACCACATCTGTTTCGCCTCATTCAGGCCCGCGGGCTGGGGCGCGCCCGTGCGCTTTCTCAGTGCCATCTCCACCCCCGGAAACACCGGCGTCGATTTGTTCTTTGTTCTCTCCGGTTTTCTGATCACTTCGCTCCTCATTCAGGCCCGCAAAACCTCCTCGTACTACCACGACTTTTACTGGAAGCGCGTCCTCCGCATTCTTCCGCTCTATATTCTTTGCCTGGCCTGCATTCTCTTCTTCATTCCCGGCTCAGGGAAATACGTGCTGCTCTCCGCGTTGTTCATCTCCAACTTCGCGTGGCTCTTCCACATCTCCAGCGCCGGCCCCTTCTGGACCCTCGCCATCGAGGAGCAGTTCTATCTCATCTGGCCAACCGTGGTCCGGCGCCGTTCGGTCGATCAGCTCCGTCGCTGGGCTATCTGCATCGGCATGACTGCGGTCATTCTTCGTTTGACCTCCGCTGTCTTTGGCCACTACAACTACTACTTCACCTTCTTTCACTGCGACGGCCTTGCCTTCGGAGCCTTTCTTGCCTGCTGGTTCTATCAAAGAGACCCCGCAAAGACGAACTCGGTCCAGGAGAGCCGCATCATCTACCTTGGGATCCTGGTTGGCGCGGTTCTCATCGCCATGTTCCTGCTGCCTGGAACGCAGCCTCGAACCATAGCCTTCCTCGCGGCCTTCTACCAGACTGGCATCACGCTTCTTTACGGCTCTCTCATCGCTCTGATTATCAAAAGCTCCGGTCAGCGGGCCTTTGCATTTTTACGGTCTCCCTTCCTCATCTTTTGCGGCCTGATCAGCTATGCAATGTACATGATCCATACCTACGTCATGACGCTGTATGACCATCTTCGCGGCCCGATGCAGCCCGGTGACAATTCAGCGTATGCGGTCCGTTTCCTGGTTATATTCGT
>Ga0302220_10000363_pt1 | contig 39441 bp, 37 predicted proteins | sample II_Palsa_E1_3_FD_194572 | JGI IMG/M metagenome (GOLD analysis project Ga0302220, IMG submission 194572) | Peat permafrost microbial communities from Stordalen Mire near Abisko, Sweden - II_Palsa_E1_3 | ecosystem: Environmental > Terrestrial > Soil > Palsa > Peat permafrost | place: Sweden...
CCGGTTGCGGCCGCATCATCGCCTCAGGTTCCGTTGATCCGTGTTGCGGGCGTCACCAAGCGGTTTGGCGGCGTGCAAGCGCTTCGCGGGGTCAACCTCGAAGTGCTTCCCGGAGAAGTCCATGCGTTGCTGGGCGAAAACGGTGCCGGGAAGTCAACGCTGATCAAGATCCTGAGCGGTGTTCATGCTTACGATGAAGGGTCCATCGAGATCGCGGGCGAGAGAGTCGCGTTCGACTCCCCGGCGCAATCGCGCGCCGCCGGTGTTGCTGTCGTCTATCAGGACCTGAGCCTGGTCGAGTCCTTGTCGGTCGGGGCAAACCTGATGCTGGGACGAGAGCCGCGCACGCGCCTGGGCTTCGTCAAGAAACGCCAGCTCACGGCCATGGTCAACGACTTTCTCCGGGCCCACGGCATCCCGCTCGATGCGCGAACGCCTGTGGGTTCGCTCCCCTTCGCCTATCGCCAGATGACGGAGATCTGCAAGGCGTTGATGGGAGACGTGCGCATACTGATCCTCGACGAGCCCACCTCGGCGCTGACCGGTGGCGAGGAACAGATTCTCTTCGACGCCATTCGCACGGTGACCAGTCGCGGTGTGGGGGTCATCTATGTGACGCACCGGTTGAACGAAGTATTTCGTATTTCCCAGCGTGTCACGGTGTTCCGTGACGGGTTGAACGTCGGGATGTTCCCAACGGCGCAAACCGACATGAAACAACTGGTGGCGGCCATTATTGGCCCCGGCCATGCGGCCTTGCATGCGCGGGAAAGGACCGCTGTGGGGTCCGCGAGCAATGTGCCTGCCGTGGGCAAGGAGAACGTCGCCGTAGCCGCCCAGCCCATTCTTGCGTTGTCCAAAGTGGGCAACGACCGGTTGCGCGATGTGGACCTCACCGTCTGCAAGGGTGAGATCCATGGACTCGCGGGATTGATTGGCAGCGGCCGTACCGAGATCCTGGAAACCATCTTCGGACTTAGGGTAGTTGATACCGGCAGCATCGTGATCGATGACCAGGCGCTGTCACGGATAACACCGGCCCAAGCCATCAAACTCGGTGTCGCGCTCGTGCCGGAGGATCGCCATGTGCAAGGCCTGGTCCTCGATCACTCTATCGAACGAAATCTGACCTTGCCGCGGCTGCCTCAATTTTCCCGTTGGGGTTGGCTGCGCAGCCAAGCTGCCGTGCAGCAGGCGCAAAACTCGATGAAAAAGCTCGCGGTCAAAGCACCGGGATCGTCCACCTACGTCAAGTTCCTGTCAGGCGGCAATCAGCAGAAAGTGGTTTTTGCCAAGTGGGATCACCCGCGGCCCAAGCTTCTTTTACTCGATGAACCCACGGTCGGCGTCGACGTTGGCGCGCGCGAGGAAATATACGGCGTGGTTCAGGACGCCGCCCGGGCCGGTACAGGTGTGCTTGTCGTGTCGTCGGATCTCGATGAGCTTCTGCGCCTGTGCGACCGGATCTCGATTGTCGTCGATGGCCGCATCGTCAATACCCTGGATCGCGCTCTTCTCGGCAACGCCGAAGCGCTGCATCACCTGATTCAGCTTTCCCGTTCCACCACCGAGTCCCCCAAGGGGACTTCCTTCGGGGCGCACGCAACATGAACGACTCTGTCTCAACGCCCGCGACTGACGGGCAGGCAGCTCAACAGCGGCGAGGCCGCAAGTGGCAGTTGGTAAGACTCCTGCTGCAGGGCGACCGGCCCTACGCGCTGTATTTCGCATTCGCCATCCTGCTGGTGGTGTTCAGTTTTGCGTCGCCGTGGTTCCTCTCCATCGACAACTTCCTGAACATCGGCCGCCAGACAGCGCTTGTTTCCATCATCGCGATCGGCATGACGTTCGTGATTATTGCCCGGCAGATCGACTTGTCAGTGGGGTCTGCACTGGCGTTGTCCGGCATGTCCGCCGCACTCGCCATGGCGCACGTTGGCGACAACTGGATCATCGGGGCTATAGCGGGCATTGGGACCGGCGCGATCGTGGGCGCGATCAACGGGTTCGTTGTCACCCGGCTGAATATTCCCTCGTTCCTGGTCACGCTGGGGACCCTGAGCGCGGCGCGCGGGCTGGCCCTGCTGGTCACCACAACCCGGCCGGTCATCATCACCAACGACTCCTTTGTTTCGATCTTCGGCGAAGGCGACATCTTCGGCGTGCCGGTCCCGATCATCTGGACCGTGCTGGCCGTGATCGCCGGCATCTTGCTGCTTCACTACAGCGTCTTTGGCCGGCAGATCTATGCAGCCGGCGGCAATCCAACCGCAGCGCTTTACTCGGGCATCAACATCAAGCGCGTGACGACGCTCGCGTTCGTGCTCACCGGCATGCTTGCCGGTCTCGCTGCGCTCGTTCTGTCCGCGCGCTCTCACGCAGCCCGGCCCGATGTCGTTCAGGGGCTTGAGCTCGATGTAATCGCCTCCGTGACGTTGGGCGGTTGCAGCCTGTTCGGTGGCAGGGGGTTCGTCCTCGGCACGCTGCTGGGCAGCCTCATTATCGGCACACTCAATAACGGTCTTGTTCTGCTGGGCGTGAGTTCTTCGCTCCAGCTTGTCATCAAGGGGGCGATCATCGTCGCGGCGGTCGCCTTTACGAAGAAGTGACGGGGGGATGCCGATCACTCGCGATGCAGGAAACAATGGTTAAGGACGGCCAGGTTTCGGCAAGTAGGCAGGGGACGCAGTACATCAAAACCAACGGAGGAGAATCATGAAACATCGTCGTGGCTCAAGAATGGTTTTAGCCGGCATGATGGCAGCGGCAGGCGTTGCGGCCCTGTCTTCTTTCGACGCCGGCGCGCAGTGCGTGACCGGATTACCGGTTGCATCGATAGGACCGAAAACGATTGTCGGGCAGGGACCGAATGGCGAAAAAGCGGCGTCGGTGGACACAGTGCAACTGAGCGCCGCTGACGCGGCCAAGGTCAAAGCCGGCAAGTTCAAGGTCGGCATTTCGATGCAGACCATGAATCTCGACTGGTCGCAACTGCAGGTCCAGGGCATAACCGACACGCTGAAGAAATATGGGGTGGAGGTCATCGGAACGGCGTCGGCCGAGTATCAGGTCGACAAGCAGATTGCGGATATCGAGAACACCATTCAGCGGCATCCGGACGGCATCATCTCCATTCCGGTCGATGGGACCGCGACCGCGGCAACGTACAAGAAGGTGTCCCAGGCCGGTATCAAGCTGGTGTTCATGGACAACGTGCCGACCGGCCTGAAGCATCCGGAACAATACGCGTCGATGATCTCGGCAGACAGCGAAGGCAACGGCCAGATCGCGGCCAAGGTGCTTGCATCTTGCGTAGCCAAAGGTGCCACCATCGGCCTGGTCAATTTCGGCGTGGATTACTTCAGCACGAAGGAGCGCACCAAAGCAGTCAATGACTGGATGAAAAAGAACCGGCCTGACCTCAAGATCAAGCAGGTCGACTTCACCGACCCGTCCAAAGTCGGGCAGATCGCGGGAGACTTCTTGACGGGCAATCCGGACGTCAAGGGACTGTTCGCTGTCTGGGATCAACCGGCGTTGGACACGCTGACATCGATGCGGGCTCAGGGCGTAAACATCCCGGTCACGACAGTCGATCTTGGCCTCGAATCCGCGATCGAGATCGCCAAGGGCGGACCGCTGAAGGCAACGGGTTCGCAGCGCCCCTATGATCAGGGTGTAGCCGAGGCCATGGCCATGATGAAGGCGCTCATTGGACAGACGCCGCCGGCTTGGATCGGCGTGCAGTCGCTGCCGGTGGTTCAGTCGAACGTGCTCGAAGCGTACAAGATCGTCTTCAAGAAAGATCCTCCGGCTCAGCTCGCAGACGCTTGCACGAAGGCGAAACCAGCTTGCGGCTGATGTGACGGTCGAGTGATGCGGGCGGAGCGTGCTTAACTGCTGCGCGCTTCGCCAGCTACCCGTTGCGAACTGGCAATCTGCTCCCGGATGCCATCACATGATGTGATCGGCGTTGCGTTCGAGAGAGGCACTCCTGAGCGCTCACGCTCATCCACCACGTGCACGATCGCACCGAGCACCCAAGACCTGAAGCGCACGCAAGCAACCGTTCAATCCTGTCGCGGCTGTCGGTCACCGGACGAATATCGACACCCGGCGCACTTTTCCACAGTGCAACAACAGCGTCATAGTCGGCCAGTACCATTTCTCGAATCTGTGCGCCCATCATCCATCCTGTCAAGAGCTATTGTTTAGCGCTGGGTACTGCGGCTGGCTGCGGCCACGAAAGCAATCACACTGGTCACACCCATCACACCGGTCACCAACGCGCAATTTTGGCAGCGTTACCCTACTCCTTAAGTTCAACATTCTATCTATGCGCATTCCCGTTTCTCAACCGCTCTCGCGGCCGGGAAGAACTCGATGGAATAAACCGGCCCACGCATGTGTTCTCAGTGCGTAAGGCCCCTGCCTTGCCTCGGTCCGCAGTATCACCACTCACCCACGCATCTAATGAAATTCAGCGACCTTTCATCTCCTGCTTTCTATGAAAATCCCTACTCCTTTTACGAACAGCTTCGCTCTCAAGGCGCACTGATTCCACTGGCGCCCAACGTTGTGATCACCGGCCATTACGCAGTGGTGGACGCGCTGCTGCGCGATCGGCGCATGGGGAAGACCTATATGCAAAGCGTGGTCGCGCGCTACGGAGAAAGCGGACCCGAGCAGCCGGTGTTCCAGGCGCTCAGCCGCATGTTCCTCATGATCAACCCGCCAATGCATACGCGCCTGCGCAGTCTGCTGATGGCGGCTTTTAATGCCCGTCAGATCGATCTGCTTCGCGACACCGCACAGAGCACGGCGGACAGCCTGATCGATGCGTTCGAGCCAGACGCGCAGTTCGACCTGGTCAGCGACTACGCATTGCCGTTGCCGGTGAACGTTATCTGCCGGTTGCTCGATGTGCCTGTCGAAGATGGGGCAAAACTCGGCTCGGCGGCAAGCCACTTCGGCAACGCGCTGGAAGCCGCGCCCATGGACGCCGCGCACCTTGCCGCCGCGAACGAAGCAACGCAAACATTGGAACGCTATTTCAAAAGCGTGGTCGAGGAACGGCGCACGAAACCCGGCAACGACCTCGTATCCGCGCTGATTCGTGCGGAGGAAGCCGGCGAATCGCTTACCGAAGCCGAGATCATCTCTAACGTGCTGCTGCTGTTCGTGGCGGGGCATGAAACGACGTCGAACATGCTGGGTAATGCGCTGATTGCGTTGCATCGCCAGCCTGAGCAACTTGCGCGGCTCAAGGGCGACGCGTCGCTCCTGTCCAAGGCTGTCGGCGAGTGCCTGCGATTCGACAGTTCGGTGCAAATGATCGTGCGTACGGCGTTTGAAGACCTGGAGGCGGCGGGCCACTCGATCGCGCGCGGCACGATGGTGTTCATGATGATCGGCGCCGCGAATCGCGATCCAGACCAGTTCGAGAAGCCGGATGAGCTGGACATCGGGCGCCAGCTCCAGGGCCGGCTGCTTTCATTCGGCGCCGGCATTCATCACTGCCTGGGCGCGCGGCTCGCAACGCTGGAACTCGAAACGGGGCTGGGCACCCTGCTCTCGCGGCTGCCAAATTTGCGCATCACGAATCTCGATTCGCTGCAGTGGCGGCAACGCAATACCCTGCGCGGGGTGGAATCGTTGAAGGCGCGAGGTTAGCCGCCGCCCGATTCCTGACATGCGCCATTTCCGTGCATTGCCGAATTGCTACCCGATAGGTCAAAAAAAATCGGACGCGCCGCAAGATCAAGCCTGATGCGGCGGTCCGATTAAACCCACACTGAGTGGAAGATCGTACGCAAGCGTATCGCGGCGGCGTTGACTTAGGTCAACGCGTCAAGCCACGGCTCAAGTCAGTGAGACAACGCCAGCGACAGGATACTTTCACGCCCCGATTTATCTTGTTCAGTATAACTTTTTGCCGCAAAGTCGATATCGAGTGCCGCCAGTGTCTGAGCATCGATATCGATCCAGCAGGCAACTACCATCCTGCCATCGATGCGTTGTGCCGGCCCTGCCCGGTGCGCATGCACGCCAATGCGGCGGAACAGCCGCTCCATGCTGAGGAACGTGACGCCAATCAACTGTCGCGCCCCAAGTTGGGCGGCGCACTCTACAACGGCCGCGAGCATGGGGCGCACGACCCATGCGAGATTGCCCTCCTCGAGATGTGCGCTGACAGCCGGAGTTGCGGCAAATCGAGAAAGCTCCCATACGTCAGGCGATGAAGGCACCGGCATGCCTTGCGCAAGCAAAGAGGGGAACAACTGTCCGAGCAGATAGGGGCGCGTGGTCGGCAACAGTCTCGCGCATCCGCAAATAGATGCGGCATCGTCGTTCGCGATCACATAGACGGTATCGTCCCGGTCATATTGATCGCGCTCGCAAAAGCCGTCTGCCATCGGCAGTCCCCAACCCAAGTTCTCGACGAATATCTGATACCGGTAGCGCGCGAGCGCCACGCTCACGCTCTCTGACAGCGGCCCGTCCTGATGAACAAAAGTGCGCATCATGCTCCCTGTATTGTTTTTTAAGGGATGCATTACAACGCGCGTTTCTTCGGACAGGAACTGTCAACGTTGACAGGCGTCGAGCGGCTCGCTTTTAACGTCGGCTTTATGGTCGAAGATTGATAAAACTTTTTAATTTGTCTATAAAGAACGAACAGAAGCGGGTGGCGGCTGTGTTTGGCATAACGACTGATGGAAAGTCTGTTGGACAGACTTAAAATCAGCGAGCAGGTGGTTTGATATGCTGCGGGGTGAACGACATGGCGGCCGCGACTGCATGGGTCCAGTCCAACCGGGCAAGCCCAAGCCTGAGTGAGCTGGCAGTGTTTTTCATGCCGATGTCGAAGCCGAAACAGTCGGTTCCCATGACATTGCTTCTCACGTCGCTCTTTACCACTATGCGAATTCCCGCCGTACGGTCGACATACCAATCCCATCCGACCGATATTTGCCTGGCTCCCGAGACCGTAGTTTGCCACTCTGTATATCCAGCACCGACAGCGTCATATTTGGCGGTACGCAGTTCGGCGAGTAATCCATCGTCGAAACCCGACATTACGTGGGCTAATTGCAAACTACTCAGCGTTTGCTCTGCAACGCGGACGTAGCCGTCATACCGCGCGTCATACCGCGGGAAGCAAGAATTCAAATAAGAGAGTTTCATGGGGAGACCTTTGCCAAATCGTCAAGCTAATGGAACCTGAAAACATAACCAGACCACCACGGGGGAGCAATGGAACGAGTCTGCCAGGACGCCCATCAACAGTTTCATGCGGCTGCGAACGAACATCAGCTTTTCCAACATATCGCCGCATTTGCGAAGCGGCTCGGCTTTGATTATTGCTGTTATGGGATTCGCATACCGTCACCCCTTGCCAGGCCGGCTATCTCTATTTTTGACACTTATCCGGCCGGATGGATGAAGCATTATCAGGAGAACCGCTTCATCGATATCGATCCGACCGTGCGCGCCGGCATGCACAGCTCGAGCCTGATCGTTTGGCCAAACAGGTCCTCCGGAGAGACTTCGCGCCTGTGGTCGGACGCCCATGATTTTGGCCTGACCGTCGGCGTGGCTCACTCCAGCTGGAGCGCAAACGGCGTCTTTGGACTTCTGACCATGTCCCGCAACGCAGACGCGCTGACGCCGGCTGAGATCAGTCACTTGCCGTTACCGGCGAACTGGCTGGCGAACGTCTCGCACATGATGATGAGCCGCTTTATCCTGGCGCAGGTTACGCCTGAAGCGGCCGCGTCACTGACCGCGCGCGAACGCGAGGTACTGTGCTGGACCAGTGAAGGAAAGACCTCCTATGAAATCGGGCGGATCCTGAACATCGCCGAGCGCACGGTTAATTTTCATATCAACAACGTGCTATTGAAACTTAATTCCACAAATAAGGTGCAAGCTGTCGTCAAGGCAATGGCTATGGGCCTGCTCAATTCGGATTGGTAACCCAAAGCCATACCACCTCCATCGCGTGAAGTGCATGATTCGGCCCCAACCTTCAGGGGTCGAACCATGCATATTGAGCGCTGAGCGCAGCCCGTAGAATGAAGTCTCGCTCAAGCAGCCTGACGGGAGTCGAGCGTCAGGTCGGGCAGCGTGCAGTTGTCGTCGCGCAACCTTTTTCAGGCGACCTTCACCGACGGATCCCAGTAGAAGTATCCGTACAGGTTTTGCTTTTCCCCAGAACTATCGAGCGAGTAAAGCGCGAAGTAAACGTAGAAGTACTCAAGACCTCCCTTCGCAATCCGTGAGTCATAACTGGCGAAGGTGATCGTTTCCTGATTGGCGGGCAATCCGGTCGGCTGACTGGCCGGGTTCGGCATCACCGCTCCGGCCCGGGTCGTGAGGTCCGATTCGAAACCGTTGAAGACCTTGTCCCCTTGCCAATAGTTGATGCCGTAGATAATCACAGCATCATCCGAATTGGCATAGATGGATGTACCCGTAAAGGAAACAAAATCTCCCACGTTCGCGCTGAACTGGAGGTCAGCCGTTCCTTGTCCAACGGGCGGCGTCCTGGATCCGGTGCAAATCATGAATTGACTGTTATGGTCAATTCCCTGGGGACTCGACTGATTGGTATTAGGAGGGTAATGCGCCTTCACATAGTCGGTGTCGATGACCACCAACACGTTTACCTGTTGCGCGCTCGCCTTCAACTCACTGTCTTTTGCCATGATGCCCTCTCAGTTCTGGTTTAGATTAACAACGCGGCCGCTGGGACGCGCTTGCAGCGCGTCAAACCCAGCATGACAGAGCGAGGTAGACAGGACACCTGTCAGGACTCGCAGTTGTTATCTCCCAGCGACCGGACTTGTTACGTGTATCGCAAGCTCATCGAGATCAAGTGGGAGCGTGCATCGTCAACTCGTCTGCTCTCGAAAGAAACATCTTCAGCACGGAAGAGGTATTTGACCTGCTATAGCCGATAACCAAATCAATTGTCGGTGCGTCGCCTTCAAGAGGACGGCTGACTACCGACCAAGGCAGCAAGTTCTCCGCGTACTCCGGCATCAGCGCCAGCCCGCGCGTGGATGCGACGAGCGACATGGCCATCGCCAGATTATCGACGCCGTGTTCGGGCGTGATATCGATCCCGCTCTGCTGCAGATACCGCTCAATCACGTCGTGCAGCACCCTCGCCTTGTTCGAGGCCATGATGAAAGGCTGGCCGACAAGATCCTCCGGACGGATCGTCGCTCGCTCGGTCAAGGGGTGGTCGCTCGGCATGAGCACCACGAGCTTTTCACCGCTGACTACGCGATAGTCGAGATCAAACCCCGGTTCGGCGCGTAAAAACGCGAGGTCGAGCTTGCCGCGTGCGAGCGCATCGGCAAGGTCCGGCGAATAGTGGCTCGATACCGTCACGTCAATGTTCGGCAGTTCATCGCGCAGCACCTGCATGGCGCGCGGCAGCCAGGTCATTTCCTGACCGGTCAGGAAACCGAGCGCGAATACCTGTTTCGTGGGTTGAGAGGCGCGGCGCGCCGCTTCAATAGCGGCATCGACCTGGCTCAGTGCCAAGCGCGCATGGTCGAGGAAAGCCTTGCCCGCCGGCGTCAGCTCGACTCCACGCGCGCTGCGGTTGAACAGTTCTGCTCCAACCTCGTCTTCCAGATCACGGATCTGCCGGCTAAGCGACGGTTGCGACGTATGCAGGCGGCGTTCGGCCGCAACGGTCAGGCTACCGGTCTCCGCGACGGCCACGAAATACCGCAGATGTCGAAGCTCCATACACCTCCTTCAATTCGGCCATGCCTGGCAGGCATGCCCCTCAGCCTACAAAGTCTTTTTACTTTCCGCAAGGGCCAACTAAATTACGCATCAGGCAGCGACGCAACGGCAACAACCTGTTCGTCGCGACAACTTGAATCTACCGCAATCCATGCCTTTCATCTATACCGGAGAATCGCCATGACCAGCCATACGCACCAAACCGCCCCGACGCAATTCGTTGATGCAAACAGCATCCGCTTCGCTTATCGGCGCTTCGGCAAGACGGGCGGCGTGCCGCTCGTGTTCAACATCCACTTCACCGGCACGATGGACCACTGGGATCCGGCTGTCACCGACGGTCTTGCGCAGGGTCGCGAAGTGATCCTGTTCAACAACGCCGGGATCTCCAGCACGTCGGGCGAGGTGCCGCAGTCGATTGAAGAGATGGCTGCCAACGCTGCCGCCTTTATCAAGGCACTCGGGCTCACGCAAGTCGACGTGCTCGGTTTTTCGATGGGCGGCCTGATCGCACAGGAACTGGCGCTGGCCGAGCCGCAGCTCGTACGCCGCCTGATCCTGGTTGGCACGGGCCCCCGCAGCGGCGAGGGCATGGCATCGCTCACGCCGCAAGCACAGGATATTTTCGGCGCGACTTACGAGGAGCCGGATCACTTGTGGCTTCGCGTGCACTTCTCGCCGTCGGATGCCAGCCAGGCAGCCGGCCGCAAGTTCCTGCAGCGCTTGCGCCTGCGCACCGAAGGCCGGGATCCCGAAGCCAACGAAACGGTCGCACCGGCGCAACTCGCCGCACTCGGCAAGTGGGGTGCGCCCCACGACAACCCTTTCGACTATCTGTCAGCGCTCGCGCAGCCCACGCTCGTGGTCAATGGGGATAACGACGTCATCATCTACTCGATCAACTCGTGGATCCTGCAGCAGAACATTCCGAACGCGCAGCTGATCATTTACCCGGATGCCAATCACGGCTCGCTTTACCAGTATCCCGAGCGCTTCGTGACACATGTGGCGCAGTTTCTGTCCGAGAGCGGCGAACACGCCTGAGCGAACGCCCATGCCCATGCCCATGCACTGAATTGTCAGATCGTTTTCATTCAACCTTCAGGAGTCTGATCATGACCAACCTCACCGGAAAGACCGCTCTCGTCACAGGCGCTTCACGCGGCATCGGCCGCGCCAGCGCGCTCGCACTTGCCAAGGAAGGCGCACAAGTGCTGGTCCACTACAGCAGCGGGGAAAAGGAAGCGGACGCGGTCGTAGCCGAAATCCGTGCGGCAGGCGGCAACGCTCAGAAAGTCGCCGCGAATCTGCGCGATGCAGACGGTCCGCATACGCTTGCCAAACGGGTACGCGCTGTAGTGGGCCATCGGCTGGACATTCTGGTGGCGAATGCCGGCATTTCGAAGTCGGCGAGTATCGAGGAAACGACGGTCGAAGATTTCGACGACCTGTTCGCCGTGAATGTGCGCGCACCCTATTTCCTCGTGCAGCAACTGCTGCCAGTGATGTGCAAAGGCAGTAGCGTTGTTCTGCTGTCGTCGCTCGCAGCGCATGCGGTGGTCGGCAAGCTGCCTGCCTACGCGGCGACCAAGGGCGCAGTCGATACCCTCGTCAAGCATTTCGCCTCCGCGCTTGGCGAACGCGGGATTCGCGTGAATGCGGTGGCGCCCGGTGTGGTCGCAACCGATATGTCGAGTTTCACGAAAACTGACGAGGGACGCGGAGTGGTGATCGGCATGCAGGCGCTGAAACGGGTCGCACAGCCTGATGACATTGGCAGTGCAGTTGCGTTTCTTGCATCGGATGCATCGCGCTGGATTACCGGCGACACGCTGCATGTAGACGGCGGCTCCAAACTCTGATCGGACGAATTCGAGCATATTTTCAGTGTTTGTGAAAATCCGCATTGATTAGGTATCCAGATTTAAATTGCGCTAAACCGGCGCGTAGCAAACCAAATTTTGATTACCTGCTAAAGGAAAGATCATGGCTCACTTGTTCACACCAAAGAAAGTTGGCGCATACACCCTGTCGCATCGTGTCGCCCTTGCACCGATGACCCGCCTGCGCACCATCCAGCCAGGCGACATCCCCAGCCCGATGATGGCGGACTTCTACGGCCAGCGCGCATCGAATGGCGGGCTCGAAATCATTGAAGGCGTCAGCATCTCGATCCCTGCCCGCTCGTACCTGGGCGCAGCGAGCTTCTATCACGACGGGCAGGCAGAAGGCTGGAAAGCGATCGCCAATGCCGTTCACGACAAGGGTGGCCGCGTCTTCATGCAACTCATTCACGGCGGCCGTCAAAGCCACGTAGAGATGACCGGCGGTGTTGACCCGGTCGCACCTTCGGTCGTCCCGTTCGACGGCGTCGCGCTGACCAAGGACGGTTTCGTTCCGGCTTCGCCGCATCGGGCGCTTGGCATTGAAGAAATTCCGGGCATTGTCGAAGAGTTTCGCACCGCGGCACAACGCGCGCTGGATGCAGGTTTCGATGGCGTCGAGCTTCACGGTGCGAACGGCTACCTGGTGGATCAGTTCATCCAGGACGGTACCAACAAGCGCACCGACGCTTACGGAGGCCCGATCGAAAACCGTGTGCGCTTCCTGCGCGAAACCGTTGAGGCCCTCATCTCGGTATGGGGTGCGGACCGGGTCGGCGTGCGCATCTCGCCGTCAGGCGAATGGGGCGGCATCTCCGACAGCAATCCCGAAGCAACCTTCAGCTACGTCGCGAAGGTGCTCGACGAATACAAGATTGCGTATCTGCACGTGATCGAGCCGCGCATCAAGGGCGACGAAACGCTGCATGAAGGGCAAGCGCCTGTTGCCACGAAGTATCTTCGTCCGCACTTCTCCGGTCCGATTATTGCGGCCGGCGGTTTCGACGGCGACAGTGCCGAAGCGATCGTGGCATCCGGCGATGCAGACCTGGTCGCATTCGGTCGTCACTTCTCGTCGAATCCTGATTTGCCGTATCGTCTGAAGCACAAGCTGCCGCTTACACCGTATGTCCGCGCCGCATTCTGGGGCGGAGATGAAAAGCATTACTCGGATTTCCCGGCTTATTTGCCTGCTGTAGAAGTCGCGGAAACCGTGTGAACCGAACGGCGCTTCGTTTGAACTCAACTTGAACCCAGCTTGAACCCACAGCTTGAACCCACAGCTTGAACCCAATTACTCTGGAGAGTCTCATGTCACGCACCATCAAATTTGCCAAAGCCGGCGGTCCCGAAGTCCTTGAATTCGTGGAGACAGAGGTACCCGCTCCCGGTCCGACCGAAGTTCGCATCAACGTCAAGGCGATAGGCATCAATCGCGCCGAAGCAATGTGGCGCGCGGACGCCTACATTGAACCCGTCAAGTTCCCGGCCGGCCTGGGGTACGAAGCAGCGGGTGTCGTCGATGCAGTGGGCAGCGACGTCACCGGCTTCGCGCCCGGCGACAAGGTCAACCTGATTCCGTCGTTCTCGATGAATCAGTACTTCACGTACGGCGAAGTCATCGTTGCGCCGGACTACGCGCTCGTCAAGCACCCGGAGTCGCTTTCATATGCCGAGGCTGCTTCCGTCTGGATGATGTTCGTGACGGCCTACGGCGCGCTTATCGAAGACGCGAAAGTAAGCAAGGGCGATTTTGTGATCATTCCGGCAGCTTCGAGCAGCGTCGGTCTCGCGGCGATCCAGATTGCCAACTACGCCGGCGCGACATCCATCGCGACAACGCGCACGGCCGACAAGAAACAGCAATTGCTCGACGCGGGTGCGGCGCACGTGATCGTCACGGACGAGAGCGACCTGGTCGAAGAAGTCAAGCGAATCACCGGCGGCCAAGGTGCGCGCGTCGTGTTCGACCCGGTCGGCGGCCCGAACTTCGCGAAGCTGATTTCCGCGCTGTCGTTCCAGGGCATTGCTTACATCTACGGTGCGCTAAGCGAAGACGTAACGCCGTTGCCCGTGCTGGACATGATCGCCAAGATGATCACCGTCAAGGCCCACAACATCTGGCTGACGAGCGGTGACGAGACACGCCGGAAGGCTGCGGTCGAGTATGTGCTCAAGGGGCTCGAAAGCGGCGCGCTCAAACCGGTGATCGATCGCACCTTCACGTTCGACGAAATGGTCGACGTGCATCGCTATCTGGAAACCAACGGCCAGTTCGGCAAGATCGTGGTGACGGTGTAAGCAAAAACGCCGGCGCATGGTCTGAGCGACGGCACCCGATTAATGGCAGTGCGATCGGCAGGACTTGCCCTTTGCACTGACCGATCAAGGAGCAAACGAAATGTCCAGCCATCCTGTTGTACTTATCACGGGCGCGCTGACCGGCATTGGCCGCGCCACCGCCTTCGCATTCGCCCGAGAAAACGCGCGGATCGTGGTGTCGGGCCGCCGTGCTGAAGAGGGCCGACAGCTCGCAGCAGAACTGAACGCGCTCGGCGCAGAAGCTGAATTCATCCAGGCCGATGTCCGTTTCGAAGACGATGTCCGACATCTTGTTGATGGCGCCATGGCCCGTTTCGGCCGGCTCGATGTAGCGGTCAACTCCGCGGGCGCCGAAGGCGAGTCAGCGCCCGTGACGGAGCAAACGCCTGAACGCTACGCAGCCGTGTTCGACACCAACGTGCTCGGCACACTGCTCGGCATGAAACACGAACTGCGCGTGATGACCGCGCAAGGCAGCGGCAGCATCGTCAACATCTCGTCGACGATGGGCGCGCGCGGCGCAGCAGGCGCGTCCCTTTATGTGGCCAGCAAGCACGCGGTGGAGGGTCTTACGAAGTCCGCGGCGCTGGAAGCTGCGGCGTTCGGTGTACGGGTCAATGCTGTCGCCCCCGGTCCCATAGAGACGGCAATGCTAAATCGCCTGACGGTCAATGCTGAACGCAAGGCGGCCTTCCTCGCAGGGGTCCCGCTCAAGCGCGCTGGAACGCCTGAAGAAATCGCCGATGCCATTGTGTTCGTTTCGTCCGACAAGTCGAGCTTCATGACCGGGGAAGTCCTCAGGGTCAACGGTGGACGAACCGCGTCGTAACCTCTTTTAATTGCCCTGGAGAAAACCGATGCTCTACGAAATTCGAACCTATACATTCAAACCGTTGCGCGCTGCAGAATGGCTTGCGATGTATGAAAGCGAGGCCCTGCCACTTCAGAAGGAATTCCTCGGCGAACTGATCGGCTTCTTCACGACTGAAATTGGCGACATCAGCCAGATCGTTCATATCTGGGCGTACAAAAGCCTTGATGATCGACTCGAACGCCGCGACCGGATGGCAGCCGACAGCCGCTGGCAGGCATTCGGCAGCAAGGTCAAAGCGCTGGACATTCTCGTCAGCATGGAGTCGCGGATCATGCGGCCCACGGACTTCTCGCCGCTTAAATAGCTTAGGCAATCTAGTGAACACGCAGCCTTCAGATTCGTCATACGGACTGGCGCCGCTGCTTATATAACGCGATGGTGAATACCATGTCTACTCCACTGTTCGATGATCTCCCCACACCGCTCAAGAGCGTGCAAACCCGCCCCTTGTTCGTCATGCGGCTAGACGTCAAGCCGATTGTGGTCGTCGGTGAAACACCGGGGCCGTTTCGTCGCGTGGGAATCGTACCTTCAGGAACGTTTGCCGGCGAGCGGCTATCCGGCAAGGTGCTGGACGGCGGCAGTGACTGGCAGACCGTTCGCCGCGACGCAAGCACGACGCTCGACGTGCGCCTGATCCTGCAAACCGATGACGCCGTGAACATCACGATGGCGTATCGCGGCTTGCGTCACGGACCCGCCGATGTCATTCAGCGACTGGAAAAAGGCGAGGAAGTCGACCCGGCAAGCTACTACTTCCGGATCAGCCCCCTGTTCGAAGCGCCCGCAGGAAAGTATGAGTGGCTGAACCGGATCATCGCCGTGGGTACGGGACATCGGTTCGCCTATGGGCCGGTTTACAGCGTGTTTGAGATCTTGTAGGGGATGCGCCCGTGAGGCCCGGTTGACCAGCGGGGCATCGGCTCGCCGCTGGTTTCCAGACTCCTGCCGCGATGCTAGCCGGCGTGCGGCCACAGCGTGCGGCCGAAAAAGGTGAGCGTCCGGTCCCACGCCAGTTGCGACCAGACCGGGTCGAACTGGGTCCTGGCAATGCGGCCCGGGCCGACCGCTGTTTCGTTGGCGAACGCATGATGCGCAAGGTAGCGATGAAACTCGACGTCGACCTTGGCCTCAGTCAGCTTGCTCTCCAGTGCATCAACTGCTTCGGCCGGGAAGAATTCGTCCTGTGTGGCCCAGTGACCGAGCACCGGCGCCTTGATCTTCGATGCATCGACGTATTCGAGCGGCGGAAAACCGTACCACACCGTGCCGGCGGATATGTCCGGGACATGACATAGCGCGAGCAGCGTCAGCGCCCCGCCCATGCAAAAGCCGGTCACACCGACCCGCTCCGAATGCGCCTTGAGGTATTTCACGGCACCTGCAATGTCCTGCCCGGCGGCGTCGGCGAAGTCGAGCGCGCCCAGCAGATGGCTCGCCTCTTCCTCTTCGACGGTGGTTTTTCCGCGAAAAAGATCGGGAACCAGCGCCAGGTAACCGGACTGTGCGAAGCGATCTGCCACGCCGCGGATCTGGTCGTTCAAGCCCCACCATTCCTGAATCACGACAATGGCGGGCGCGCCCTCGAGCTTTTGCGGTTTCGCCAAATAACCCCGGACGTCTTTCCCGTCAGGGCGTTGGTAGGTGATCATGGATCCGGGTGACTGTTTCATGACATGGTCCTCAATTGGGGGAACCGGTAGCATAGCGCCAGTGGCGCAGGTACGCATGCTGGTTACGTCAGTCACCGCTGAGTGAGGAGTTCATTGCGCTCGCCGACCGAACGGCAGCGCAATGGGTGATCTCTCAGGTTCGCACCCTAATGCAAATGACACGGGACGATTGCGCCGGGACTGCGCCGCGAACAGGCTGCGACGGGCTGACCTGATCTGGTGCTAGCGCTTACCTATGAGTCGCATTCCTAATCGTCATAAAATCACCATGAAATAGCAGGCCTTTACGCCGAATGAGCACGGATCCATGGCTGTCACCCCACGTTCATCGGCAACAGCACCATCTGCTTGCCCTGCTGATGCAGGCGCGTCTGGATTTCGACCGGCGTCTGGTTGTGCAACCACGCCGTCAGGAAATTGACGCGCTTGAAGATCAGCTTGCTAGCAAAGCAGACGCTGTTCGGAAACTCGTCCATCGTCGTCTCGGCGAGTTTCATGAATTCGCCGATAGGATGCGTGCCGAAGGCAATCCTGTAATCGGCCGGTATTGCGTGTCGGCGGCAGTATGAAACGTAATATTCAAGCGATGACTGGATCGTTTTCTGCAGACGTTCCAGGTGTTCTGTGCCCTCGTAACTTTGCGCATCGACTTCGCCTACGGCAAGGAAGATGAAGTTCTTGAAGTGCTCAGGAAACAGCCGGTTGACCCACAAGAGCGCATGCATGCTTGCGCCGCGATGCTTGCCGACCAGCAGGATCGCGGTAGGCTGGGACGGGTCCGGTTTAGCGACCTCGGGTTCGCTGGCCGCGGGCGGCAAGTCCGTGAAAAGCGAATCTTCACGGGCGAGTTGCGAACGCGTGTCGCTGTAATGCCGCCTGATCAGGAAACACGCAGCGATCACTGCGCTGGTGACCAGCACAGTCAGCCAGCCGCCGGCCGTGAATTTTTCGATCAGCGTGATGACCAGCACGGTACTCGTCACTGCCAGACCTAGCGCCGACAGCGCGAACGGCCTCACCCAGCCCTTGCCGTCGTGGCGATGACGCCACCAGTACGTGCATAGACCCAGCAGCGACAGGCTGAACGTCAGGAACACGTTGATGCTGTACAGCACGACGAGGATGTCCACATTGCCTCTCGTCCACATCAGGATCACGAGGCTTGCGATCCCCATGACCACGATGCCGTTCTGCCTGACGAGGCGCGTAGACAAGTCACGAAAATGGCGGGGAACCCATGAATCGGACGCCATGTTCGACAACACCGCAGGGCCATCGAGAAAACCTGTTTGCGCACCGACCAGCAACAATCCCGCTTCGAGCGCCAGCACGGCCGCCAGCAACGCATGACGCGCGAACGCCGAACCGAGTCCCAGATGCTCGATCACGCTGGCGAACACCACCGCGTTGAGCGTCTGGCCTTCGACCGGCTGGGCATGCCACAACATGTACAGCAGGATGATGCCTCCCGCCGTGAACGCCAGCGACGTCGCCATGTAGAACATCGTTACCTTGCCGTTCGGTACGCGTGGCTCGGCCAGCATGTTGACGTTATTCGACACGGCTTCCAGCCCCGTGTAAGTACCGCCGCCCAGCGAGAACGCCCGCATCAGCAGTGCCACGACCACCAGCGGTCCAAGCGTATGCGACATGGTGTGCGCTTCTGCGACGGCGCCCGGCACGACGGCCGCCAGATGATCGCCGTGAACGGCTACACCGTAGATGATCAGTCCAAGATGAAGCACGACAAAACCGAGGAAGATCGGCAACAACACAAGGATCGATTCCTTCATGCCGCGGAAATTCAGGCCGGTCATCAGGACGATCAGCGTCAGCTCGGTCGCGAGTTTGAACGCCTGCGCGCTGACCGGCAATAAACTGAAAAACGCATCGACACCGCTGGCGAGCGATGTCGCGATCGTCAGCACATAGTCGACCAGGAGCGCTGCCCCCGAGACAAGCCCCGGGCTTGATCCCAGCAACGCAGTCGCGACGCGATAACCGCCTCCGCCCGTTGGAAACAGCTCGATGACCTGGTTGTAGCCGAGCGCGATGATAAAGACAGTCGCTGCGGTCGCCAACGCGAGAATCAAGGCAAGCGGTGTGTGCTGGCCCAGCGCCAGGAATGCTTCTTCGGGACCGTAGCAGGAGGAAGACAGGCCGTCGGCACCGAGGCCGACCCACGCGAGCAGGGGCGTGACGGCTATGGCATGGCGCGTGCGCGGATCGAGAGGATCGAGCGGCTTGCCTACCAGCACAGCCCAGATCTTTTGAACAGCAGTCATGGCGTCTCCCGGTTGATCGAGAAGCGGCAATACCATTGCGGATGACAGCGTTGAGGGCCGGTTCCCTTTCGCTTTTCTTACTTGCTGAGCGAACGCATACGCTGACTCATGTGCTTAACAAGAAAGATGTGGGGCCGGTTCATATGGTACGCCTGCCGGCATTGATGGCACCCAGGATTTAACGCTAAAGACTGCGCTAGCTCAGTCGCGCCCTGATGAAATCGATGAACAAGCGAGTTCGCGCCGGCAGGAGTCGCGTGTCGGTAATCGCGTGTACCTGAACGGGCGCAAGACTCCATTCCGGCAGTACGCGTCGCAAGCGCCCCGCCGCCACATCCTCGCGCGCAAGCTCCGTATCGAGCACGGCGATACCCACACCTGCTATCGCCAGCGCACGGCTCAGACCGACACTATTCATCCTGAAGCGCGACGTGATCATCACGTTGACCACCTCTTCCCCGCGATGAAGCGTTCTCGACACCTCCCCCTGGCTCGTCGCCGCTTGCCCGATGCACAGCACGTGATTAGTCAGGTCGTCGGGATGGATCAACGGCGCAGCAGCCTTGAGATAGTCGGGCGATGCATAGAGATAGCGTGGCAACAGCGCGATCTGCCGTGCGACGAGCGTCGACGGCGTTGTCGGCGGCGCTCCAATGCGAATGGCGAGATCGAACGGATCGCTCTGCAAGTCCACGCGGCGCGGCGTCAGGTCGAATTCGAAGCTGATCAGCGGATAAGCCTTCGCGAAATCGCTCAGGATCGGCGCAAGATAACCGGTCGCGAGATCGACCGGCATAGACACCCGCAATGTGCCGCTCGGGCGTTCAACTACATCAAGCAGGGATTCGTGCGCAATGCGCGCTTCTTCGACAATGCCCTGGCACCGCTTGAAATACACCTCGCCCGCGGCGGTGAGTTCGACCTTGCGCGTCGAGCGATGAAGCAACTGGAGACCAATCGTCTTTTCCAGCTCCGATATATGGCGCGACAGCGTTGAATTGGGCATATCCAGCGCTTCGGCCGCGCCCCTGAAGCTTTTGGTCCGGGCGACTTCCACGAACAAACGCATATAGCTCAACAGTTCCACGATGATTGCTCCACTGGTGGATCACTGTTTTCAATTATAGCTATTTATCCCTTGGGTGGATCAATGCACTATGTGTCTACACCTCCTCAACCAAGGAATCGACATGAACCCGCTCTTCAGCACTACCCGGATTGGCCGCTATACGCTTCGCAATCGCCTCGTCATGGCGCCGATGACCCGCTCACGCGCCGATGACGCCACGGGCGTGCCCTCGCCCATGGCGGTGGACTACTACGGCCAGCGCGCCAACGCCGGCCTGATCATCACGGAAGGCACCTTTCCCGCGCCGATGGGCAAAGGCTACGTGCGCACGCCGGGCATCCATTCCGAGGCGCAGACCGAGGCTTGGAAGCCTGTCACCGATGCAGTGCACGCCAAGGGCGGCCTTATCTTCCTGCAGCTCATGCACACCGGACGTATCTCTCATCCGAGCCTCTTGCCGGACGGCGCAACGCCAGTCGCGCCATCGGCGATCCGGCCCGCCGGTAAGGTATTCACCGCAGCAGGACCGCAGGAGTTTGTACAACCGCGCGCCCTTGAGACCGATGAGATAGCGAATATTGTTCAGGGGTATCGGCTTGCCACGCGCAACGCGTTGGCGGCCGGATTCGACGGTGTTGAATTGCACGCTGCTTCGGGGTATCTGCCCGAGCAGTTTTTGTCATCGGGAACGAATCAGCGGACCGACCTTTACGGCGGATCCCTGGCGAATCGCGCACGATTCATCCTGGAAGTACTGGGTGCGATGACTCAGGAAGCGGGCAGCGACCGAGTGGGTATCAAGATCGCGCCTGAAATGGGCTTCAACGATGTGATCGATGCAGCGCCGCAGGAGACCTATCGTTATCTCGTGGAGCAACTCAACGCGCTCAAGCTGGCGTATCTGCATGTGATGAAAACCAAGAGCGAATCCGATTACCGCACGTTCCTGCGCCCGTTGTTTGATGGTCCCTATCTGGCAGGCGGCGGGCTGACCGGCGAGAGCGCGCAAACGCTGATCGAGCAGGACAACGCCGATGCAACCGTGTTCGGCAGCCTGTATCTCGCCAACCCGGATTTGCCGCAACGCTTGCTCGCCCACGCGCCGCTCAACGCACCTGACAGCAGCACGTTCTATTCACCCGGCGCGAATGGGTATATCGACTATCCTGCACTGGAGGAAAGCTCAATGAACCGCGCTCTCCGTATCCACGCCTACGGCGGTCCAGACGCCCTGAAGATTGACAACATCGCGATGCCGGCCGCCGCTTCAGGCCAAGTAGTCGTTCACGTCAAGGCCGCGGGAATCAACAGTCTCGACTGGAAGATCCGTGACGGCTGGTTGCAGAACGATTTCCCGTTGCCCCTCCCCGCGACGCTTGGGGTTGAACTCGCGGGTGAGGTGACCGAAGTCGGTGCCGACGTGACTGGGTTCGCGATCGGCGATCGGGTCATGGGTCCGGTGGCCGGACTCGGCGCCTATGCCGGTTTTGTCGCCATTGCCGCAAACACGCTGGTGAAGACACCTGCCAGCCTGACCGACGAGCGTGCTGCGGCGATCCCGGTTGCGGCGCTGACTGCGTGGCAGGCGTTGTTCGAAGCAGGAGAACTGAAACGCGGCCAGACCGTATTGATTCATGGTGCAGCCGGCGGTGTCGGTAGTTTCGCCGTCCAGTTCGCGCGCCGTGCCGGGGCGCGTGTCATAGCGACGGCCCAGGGTATCAACGCGGGTTATCTGCGTGGGTTGGGTGCGGATGAGGTCATCGATTACCGGACTTCCTCGTTCTGGGAGCGGACCAAGGACATCGATCTGGTGCTTGATCTGGTCGGTAGCGCGGCGCTGACCAACTCGTGGCAAGTAATCACCGATAAGGGAAGAATCGTGAGCACGGCCGCGCCTGATATTGCAGCGCAGACGCCGCCGGGCAAACATGGCGTCTGGTTTCAGATGCGACCCGATGCGGCACAACTTGCGGAGATTGTGAGCATGGTCGACCAAGGCACGGTTAAGGTGGAAGTGTCGGAAGTCGCCAGGTTAAGCGACGCTACCGCTGCAATCGAGCGCAACAAGACGGGACATGGACCGGGGAAAGCGGTGATCCTGTTTGAATAAATAATGACATCGCTGCGGGAAACTGCAGCGATGTCAGGGTTCACGCTTCAGGTGATCGTAGTCGGTCAAACCATGACCCCGATCCTTGCCCTGAAGTCTCAGGTCATTGAGCCCCGAATTCCCGTAGCCGATGCCAGTTTTCATCGGCACGTCCTTCCGGGTTCCCCTCTTGCTGCCAGAGCACATACGCGCGCTCGCTGAGTTGCTGGTGGGCGGCACGCTGCCAATAATCATCTGCCCGGCCCTCCTGGCAACCCTCCTGTTCCCACAAAAGGTAGGCACGCTCGCGAATGCCCTGCTCCAGAGCTTGTCTCGTTTCCGAACGACTATCTAGATCGTCGCCATAAGACGCCAGTTGACCACCCCGCCCCACGTGGACTCTGGCGCTCAAGCTCGGCAACTCGGCATCGGGCACCAGGCGCCCGTGGGCTGCTGCCTCCAATGCCTTTGCCTCGTATCGCGCATCATCGGCGGGATCATCCGCGTGCCCCAGCGTGACCGGGTAGGTATGAATAACCGTTCCACTGCCGTCCAACACATCAATCAAGCGCTCCGCCATCGCAGTGCTCCCCAAGGGTGTTTGCCGAACCATTGCTATTAAAGAACAAGGTAACCCAGATATAAACGCCGCGTAACCGCAGCCCTGCGCTGCTCGACAATCACATCTGCTTCATCTTCCACGATGGACCGGCGTTCCCTCGCCTTGCATAAAGACGATTGCGCGAGGATCGATCCACGTAAGCCAAATTCAGCATCAATCAGCCGGCGAACCCGGCAGAACCCCTCAGGCTGTCGGGTTCCCCACGCGGGTCCGGTTCCCCTCTTACTTCGCGGCAGCCGCGGCCAACACCGGCGCATCAGCCGGTGCAGCCCAGTTACTGCGGCGCACATGGTGGATGATCAGCGGGACGCCGCCAAACACCACAATGCCCAGCGTCACCAGCCCGATGTACATGGCAGGCGAACCCACCGGCAACTGGTCGGGCGGGAAAAACGACACCACGAAGCTGAACACTACACCCGCGAGGCCCACGCCCGCAAAAATCCACATCCCCACGATCCCGCCTGGCACCGTGAACGGACGCTCGAGATCGGGCGCGCTATAGCGCAGTTTTATCGCGGCCGCGTACATAAGCATGTAAGCGATCAAATACAGCGCGATAGTCATTGCCGAGATCAGGAAAAACGCGACCGATACGTCCTTGATGACGAAGTAAAAGCAAGACATCAGGGTAACAATCACCCCTTGCACCAGCAGGATATGCGTGGGCATTCCTTGTTTGTTCTTGGCTTGCAGCACCGGCGGCAGTTCGCCTTCATGAGCCGTTTCAAGCAGTCCGCGTGAAGGGCTGCCAAGCCACGCGAGCACACCGCTTATGGCACCCACGCCCACCAGCAGCGACAGAACCGATACGAGCCACTGCATGTGCCAGATGTCCGTGATGACCGCGGCGAAGGTATCGAATACGCCGGACTGCAGCGAGATCTTTTCGTACGGAAGAATGCCGGCGATCGGCAGCGCGCCCAGCGCAAAAATCAGGATCGAGATGATGGCGCCCAGACCGATTGCTGCCGGGTAGCCGCGGCTCGGGCTGCGCATGTCCATCACATGTACGGCCTGGACTTCTACCCCGGCGAACAGCAACACAATACCGGCAAGAAACGCGATGGTGCCGAAGCCATGGATGGCGGGCCAATAACGCGCATGGCCCGCTGCGGAAAGTGCCGGGTCCTTCAGATGCTGCCAGCCGAGTGCATGCCCCGTGTAGATCCAGTACGCCAGCAACGCGAGCAATACGAATCCGGGAACGATCGTGCCAATAATGAATGTCCAATTGGCGATCCGCGCGAAAACCTCCACGCCTTGCAGCACTACCCAGGTAGCAAGCCAATAGGCAACGATGCAAAACACGCCGACATAGACGCCATTGGTCGCCAGCTCCGGGCGGCCGATCGTATAAGCGATAGCCGCCGCGCCGAACGTCAGCGCGACCGGGTACCACACCACGTTTTGAATCCATTGCAGCCAGATCGCGAGAAAGCCCCATCGATTGCCGAATGCCTCACCCACCCACGTATATATGCCGCCGCGCCGGTCGGCGAAAGCACCGCCAAGTTCGGCGGAGATCAGTGACGCCGGGATCAGGTAGAAGATCACGGTGAACGCGAGATAGACGAACATCGTCATCTCTTCCTTCGCGAGCAGCGGCAAGCCGCGCAAGCTGGTCACCACGGCGGCCGCCGTCATCAGGCCGATTGATGTTGCACTCAGGTAAGTGCCCTTCTTTGCTGTCGCAGTCATATCAGACCCCTGGTCGTTAAGCCTTCAAGTTCAGTCATGGTGAAAGCTCGGTCCCGCCTTTGAATTAGGCGCCGGGTTTTCCAACAGATGCGTGATTGCATTTTTGATGTCGTTCAGCAGCAGTACCGCCATGTCGCGCGTGATGCCCCGGCGAATCAGGATGCGCTGGACGATCGTTTCCTCACGGTCAGCGGGAAGCTTGTACGAGGCGATTTGCCAGCCCCGCATGCGAACGCGGTCCGACAGGTCGAAAAGCGAAAAGCCGGCGGTATCGGGGTGGCGCAGCTTGTAGCAAACCGCAGGCAGCGCACCGCGGCCGTCGTACACCATTTCTATGGCGCTGAGCTTGGCGAGACCCTCTGCCAGGAATTGTGCTGTGTCCGCACATTCCTGCTGGATGCGCCTGTACCCCTCGTGGCCTAGCCGGAGCAACAAGTAATACTGCGCGATGATCTGCCCCGCCGGCCGCGAAAAATTGAGCGCGAACGTGGGCATGTTGCCGCCAAGGTAGTCGACCATGAAGATCAGCTCGTCCGGCAGGTCCTTTACGCTACGCCATACCACCCAACCTACTCCGAGCGGCGCCAGGCCATACTTATGGCCCGAGCTGTTAATGGATTTCACCCGTTCTATGCTGAAGTCCCATTCCAGATCCGGTTGAATGAAAGGCGCGACAAATCCGCCGCTGGCTGCATCCACGTGAATGGGAATGTCCAGGCCAACATCTCGTTGCAATGCATCCAGTGCGCCGGCGAGTGCCTTGACGGGCTCATAAACGCACGTGAAGGTGATGCCGAGCGTAGCGACCACGCCGATGGTGTTTTCATCGCAATAGGCGGCAAGCTGCTCCGGTTGCAGACCGAGCGCGTCGCCACTGAGAGGAACCTGGCGAAGCTCGACATCGAAATAACGGGCGAACTTGTCCCAGCATACTTGCACGGGTCCGCACACAATATTAGGCTTGTCGACCGATTTGCCTTCAGCCAGGCGGCGCTTCTTCCATTGCCATTTGAGCGCGAGTCCACCCAGCATGCAGGCTTCGCTCGAACCCGTTGTCGAGCATCCCGTGGTCTCCCACGAACGCGGCGCATGCCATAAGTCGGCAAGCATATGGACACAGCGTTTTTCAATTTCGGCGGTCTGCGGATATTCGTCTTTATCGATCATGTTCTTATCGATCGATAAATCCATCAACCGGCGGACTTCATCGTCTGCATAGGTCGTGCAGAAGGTCGCCACGTTCTGACGCGAATTGCCATCCATGAAAAGTTCGTCGCGAACCAGGTCAAACACCGCATGTGGCTCCGAGGGCATTTTCGGAATGCGATATTTCGGCAATGACGCGCCAGAGATAGTGGTCGAATACTCGTCATTATTTGCTTCGGCGCTGCTGAGCGCGGGCTTAAGAAATGTCATTGACCATTCCGATGAGAAGATTGAGTGGAGCTGCCAGGCGGGCGGTGCTTAATGCCAAGTGGCTTCGTCGCGAAGCCATGCGGTTGATTGCAACCACGTAAAGAATGTGTGCCTGAACGAGTGCTTAGGGCTGCTCATACAACCGGCCAGGGGTCAGGTAGCGGTTCAGCTAATAGCCGCTTCGCATGCCCTGATACTGTTATATGCCGCTGACTCTAATAATTGTTGACCTGTGTCATTCACACTACGTGCAGGCCTTTAATCCCTGAAACCGGCTTTGATATGTGCGCGCCTTTCGAATGCTCTTATGTCTGAGGGATATTCGCTCTGGCACCGCCTGAGTGTGGGTAGCGACGCCAGAGTGAGCAGGCGATTACATCGCAGGAATCAGCATGGGCGCATCGGTATGGTCTTCCACGCCCTTGACGCCTGGCACCTTTTCAGCGGCAATGCACATGGCGCGCGCTTGCTCGAGCGAGGTGACAACACCCCATAGATGAACCGTGCCGTCATTCACAATGACGTTCTCTGCAGCCACAGCCCAACGGTGACCGCCAAGTTCCCGGATCACGGAGTCGCGCAAGGTCTGGTCGGGGTTCGGGGTGGTCACGCCGGCTTCCTTGGGAACGCTTGCCAACGCCTTCACCAGATTCGCCCGGCTAACAATTCCGAGAAGCTCTCCGTCGTACAACACAGGAACGCGCTTGATCCGGTGCCGCTCGAGAAGATCGGCTATTTCGCTAACCGGCGTGGTCTCTTTGACGGTAATCACCTTGGGCGTCATCACGTCCTTGACCAGGCGCGCGTTCTCCTTGATATACGTTGCGGCAAGATTTTGCGTCGACGCAAAAAATTCAAGCCACCATGAACGTCGCCGGGCTTGTGTGCCGATCTCGGCTCTATGGATGAGGTCACCTTCGGTGAGCATGCCAAGCAAGCGGCCCTCATCGTCCACTACCGGCGCACCGCTGATGTGATTGTCAGCAAACAGGCATGCGGCCTCTCGCACAGTCGTGCCCGGTCCCACGGTAATGACCTTTCTGGTCATGACATCGACTGCTCGCATATTCGTCTCCTCAATGTGATCGGGCGAGCGCCTGAACAAGTGTCAAACCTCCCTTTTCAGGACTTACCTAAGCAGGACTCGCCACCAGTAAGAATGCTAGTGAAGGATCGCGCGGCGGACTTGACTCAGATCAACCGCGCCACGATCAGAAACGCATGCCTACGCCGATACCGACTACCAGGGGGTCGATCTTGAGCGACCCAAGCGACGCACCGTCGGCCGATGCGCTGGTGCGCATCCAGATCTTCTTGATGTCGAAGTTGACGAACAGATTGCGGGCGACCTGCACGTCGACCCCTGCTTGCAGCGCGGGGCCGAAGCTTGAGTTCTTGATCGATACGGGCGTATCTCCGGCGTGCAGCCCGTTGTTATAGAACAGCGTGTAGTTCACGCCCGCGCCAACGTAGGGGCGAATCTTGCCGGCCGCGTTGAAATAGTACTGAAGCAAGAGCGTGGGCGGCAGGACGTTCACGCCGCCAAGCGCCCCGGTGTTCGACGTTACCTGATGGCGCGACGTGGCAAGAATCAACTCGACGCCAATACTCTGGCGCACCATATAAACAAAATCGAGCTCGGGAACGATGGTGTTGTTGACGCCCGTCCCGATGCTTCCCAGCGTGCCGCCCGCGGAGACACTGGGCTGGATGCTGATTGCCCTGACGCGCGCAAGAATGTCGCCCTGATCGGCCCGTGCCGGCAGGCATACCGCCGATAAAGCCGCGCTCAACAGCGCCGCTGCAAATAGTGAATGCTTTCCCACGGATTTTCCCCTGTTTTTCCGGTCGCGAATGCGTTTTGCCGTATTGGTATTTTCCGAATGCAGCCGACGCTGCGCCATGATGTGAATCAGCGAACCGGCATAACGAGGGTGCGGCGTATTGCGCTTTCCGCGTGAACTGCACCGTCCGCTTCAATACCCCTAAGCCGGGCCCATTTCGTGCTGTCAAATTGGCACCTCCCCACCGTATACAATCGATCCCAGGCAAACACGCTCTCCGGGCTGCCCCACGCTTCGCGCGCGGCAGCCCGGAGAATACGAACGACCCGAGCGACACGAGCAATTCGAGCCGGAGAACCACGTGCCAAGCGACCGACACTCCCCACCTCTGCACAGCGGCACGCCATCGAGCGACGAGCTCGCCAGCAACGCATTTCCTCATGTCCCAAGCGATATCCACTTCAGGCTGCTTGTCGACGCAGTACAGGACTACGCCATCTTCATGCTTGATCCGCAGGGGCATGTCGCGAGCTGGAACCAGGGGGCGCAAAGCATCAAGGGCTACGCGGCCCGGGAAATCATCGGGCAGCACTTTTCGGTTTTCTATACGCCCGAGGATGTTGCGAGCGGCAAGCCGCGCACGGAACTGACGCTTGCCGCATCGCAAGGCCGCATTGAAGATGAAGGCTGGCGTGTGCGCCGAGACGGTTCGCGCTTTTGGGCAAACGTGACCATCACCGCGATCCGCGCGCCCGACGGTGCGCTTCGTGGCTTTGCCAAAGTGACGCGGGACATGACGGATCGCCTGCGGCTGGTCGAGCTACAGCATGCGAGCGCGTTGTCCTCGCACGTGCAGAGCGCACGCGAGGAAGAAAGAACCCGGATCGCACGCGAGCTTCACGACGACCTGGGTCAGCAACTGGTCGCACTCAAGATGGATGTCGCCTTGCTGGATCAGGCCGCGACGGAAGACGGCAAAACCGCGCGCCACACCATTGCGCAGACGGTCGCGTTGCAAGTGCAAATTGATTCGATCATCGCCTCCGCCCGGCGCATTGCGGGCGGTCTGCGTCCGCCCATGCTCGATGACCTGGGCCTGGGGGCGGCACTCGAATGGCTTGCGGCGGAATTTCGCAATCGCTACGGGCTTGCCGTCACCGTGCAGAACGCGGTGGATCAACTGGCGTTATCGCCGACGGCTGCAACCGCCATTTTTCGCATGGTGCAGGAAGCGCTGACCAATGTCACGCGTCACGCTGAAGCTACCAGGGTGTGCGTTCAGATCCGCACTGTGCAAGATGAGTTCCGGCTGCACATAGAGGATGACGGCAAAGGGACAACGCTCGATCGCAATCGGGGCAAGGATAGCTTCGGACTACTCGGCATGCAGGAGCGGGTCCGTCAATTACACGGACAGATAACATTCGACAGCGCACCAAGCGACGGATTTCGAATCGACATCCGTTTGCCCATCGACGCTGTCAAGGCGAACCAGGCGTGCTAGCACGCCATTGCGCGCCGCCCTACAGATGAATCGTTTCGGCGCGTTTCAGGCCGATCCACACCACCCCTTCGCGCAGGCCGTCGAGTACCGTCTCCCACTCGCGGGCAAAGATTTTCGAGTGCCGGAACTGATGCTTGAATTCACCCGCCGCGCCGCCATGGGCCACGTGCACTTCACAGCAAAAGCCGTTGCCGGCCGGGATGCTATTGGTGGAAACGCTCCAGCCGTCCCCTGTCACTTGACCCGTCAGTGCCATGTCATGTCTCCCTTGCTCGACGACCTGACGGCCGCTCCGTTTTACTGCGGCCACACATCAACAGCGCCGCATCCAAGCCTGCATCGGCAGAACGCCTTCAGCTTCATTACGCTTCGATAATCACCTTGAGCGCATGCGTATCGGCGGCCTGTGAAAAGGTCTCATACGCTTTCAAAACGTCGTTCAGCGCAAAGTGGTGAGTGATGAGCTTTCCCGCTTCCAGACGCCCGGAACGGACGGTCTTGAGCAGCATGGGCGTGCTCACGGTATCGACCAGTCGCGTGGTAATCGTGATGTTGCGGTCCCACAGGGCCTCCATGTGCAGATCAACCTTCACGCCGTGTACGCCCACATTCGCGATGGTGCCACCAGGTGCAATGATCGATTCGCATAGCTCGAAGCTGGCCGGCACACCCACCGCCTCGATCGCGCAGTCCACGCCAATGCCACCGGTCAGCTTCATGATTTCAGCCACCGTGTCGCCACTTGCATTGTTGACGCACGCGGTCGCGCCGAAGGTTCGCGCCACTTCCAGCCGGTTCGCATCGCGGTCGATCATGATGATCTGCGCCGGTGCATAGAACTGCGCCGTGAGCAACGCGGCGAGGCCGATGGGACCGGAGCCGACAATGGCAACGGTACTGCCCGGCTGCACTTTTCCGTTCAGCACGCCGCACTCGAAACCGGTCGGAAGGATGTCCGAGAGCATGACCAGCGCGTCTTCATCGGCACCAGCGGGAATCGGATACAAGCTCGTTTCCGCATGCGGGATACGCACATATTCGGCTTGCGTGCCGTCGATCTTGTTGCCGAGAATCCAGCCACCTGTCGTGCAATGGGAGTACATGCCGCGGCGGCAATAGTCACATTTCCCACACGATGTGATGCAGGAAATAAGCACATGATCACCGGGTTTGAACGTCGAAACCGCGGCGCCTACCTGCTCGATTACCCCAACGCCTTCATGCCCCAGGATGCGGCCCGGTTCACAGGTTGGCACGTCACCCTTCAGGATATGCAGGTCCGTCCCGCAAATGGTCGTGCGCGTGACCTTGACGATTGCATCCGTCGCCGACAGGAGCTTCGGCATTGGTCGGTCGTCGAGGGATTTACTGCCGGGTCCGTGATACACGAGCGCCTTCATCGTCAATCTCCTTTTGTCTGCACATACCTGGAAACGGGGCTTCCACGACAAAACTTTAGGCTTGGCCGACGCGGGCGCGGTTGACCTGTATCAACCGACAAGAACACGGATGCGGAAGTTTCGCCGTGACCACGACAGCGGCCGCATGCCGTTCAAGACGCGCCGGGACGCGGCTCCTTGATCTGCATCAACGGAAAAAAAACGCGAACTCATAGACTTTTTGTAAGCGTCCGTTTTGTAAGCGTCCGGGATCTGGGCCAACTCCAGGGCCGATTCCGGAGCAATTCCACCCGCTCACTGCGTCCCTGACGCCAACGACCCACTAACGGAGCATCTGCGATGAGCTACAAAAGCATCGTCATTCAACTCGACATGAGCGCGCGCGCCCATCCACGCCTCGAATACGCTTTGCGTCTCGCCAGGCAATTCGACGCGCACCTGACCGGCGTGTTCTCGGCGTTCACTCCCGATCCGCGTTCTTTCTATGTCATGGCTGGAGCGGCGGACTACTACGAAGAGCACCGTAAAACCCGTCAGGAACGCCACGGCGCGCTCGAACGGATCTTTCACGCGGAATTGCTGCGCGCGGGTGTGAGGGGACAATGGGTCGATTACCCTGATTCCGCGGGCGAAGCGATTCCTCGCTACGCCCGTTACGCGGATCTGGTCGTGGCGGGGCAGGACGATCCAGACGACCCGGAATCGTTTATTGCCGATCATTTCCCCGAAACGCTCGTCATGACCGCGGGCCGCCCTGTGCTGTTCATCCCCTACACCGGCGTGTTTCCGACACTTGGCGCGAACATCATGGTTGCGTGGAACGGCAGCCGCGAGTCGGCCCGCGCTGTCCACGACGCGATGCCGCTGCTGCAGCGCGCCGACAGGGTCACCGTCATCAGACTCAACGAGTCGAAAGGCGAGCCCAGTGGCAACCGCGCCAACCGCATTCCAGGTGCCGACATCGCGCTCTTGCTGGCGCGGCACGACGTCAAGGCTGAAGTGGCGGCACTCGACGGTGTCAACGACGTACCCATGGGCGACATGCTGATTTCGCGCGCGTCCGACCTGGGCGCCGACCTCGTCGTCATGGGCGCGTATGGCCACTCGCGCTGGCAGGAACTCGTGATGGGCGGTGCGACGCGCACCATGCTGGAGTCCATGCCCATACCCGTATTGATGTCGCATTGATGTTGTTTTGATGTTGCGTTGGAACCAAGGAGATTCTTCATGTATACCCGCATTCTCGTTCCTATCGACGGCAGCGAAACCTCAGCGCACGCCCTCGACGCCGCCCTGGAACTCGCTCACGAACACAATGCGGAACTCAAGCCACTTTATGTGGTGGACGTGCCGCAATTGATGTATTCAGGGCCGGCCTGCGATCCGTCGCTCGTACGCGAAGCCTTTGTCAAAGAGGGTGCGCTGGTGCTGGCCGACGCTGCCGCCAAGATGCTGCGCGCGGGAGTCAAAGGCTCGACGCTTGTCGTTGAAGTCGAGCCTTTGGGTGACGATATCGCCCAACGGATCACAGCCGCCGCGAACGATTTCAGCGCAGATCTCGTGGTCATGGGCACGCACGGGCGACGCGGCTGGAGGAGGCTCGTGCTGGGCAGCGTAGCCGAGCGCTTCTTGCGGATTTCGACACGGCCCGTGCTGCTGGTGCCGCTGCATTACGCGGAAAAAAAGGACCCACGCAAAGTGAGCGCACCCGACATTGCCGACGCGCCCATATAAAAACGTCGGGACCGCCCCGATCGGTCCCGACGCCTGAGCGCCGCCGGCCGGGCCTTCAGGGAATGCGCTACCGTGAGGGAATGCGCTAAAGCGCGAGTGCCGCGTCGTGTTGATCGTCGCACTGATCGTCACGAACGGTGAGGACCGGAACATGACTCGAACGCAAAACCGTTTCCGCGACGCTGCCGATCAAATGCCGGCGCACGCCACGCGGCCCATGCGCCCCCATCACGATGAGATCCGCTTCGAATGCCTGGGCGGCCTGCATGAGGGCGCCCGGGATACTTGCGCCGTGTGCATCGATGATCTGAGTAATGCAGCGCACCCCGCCACCCGCGCACAAGTCGCGTGCGTGATCGAGTTGCCCTTGCGCGCCGGGACGGCTCCCCGCTTCTCCGATCATCCCCGGCACTTGGCGGCAAAGGTCGTGCGAGACAACGCACGCCACCATCAACATCGCATCGACGGCCTGCGCCAGCTTGAGCGCCTCTTCAAGCGCGAGGCTCGCGCTGAGGCTGCCGTCGAGCGCTACCAGAATTCGTTTGTACATGATCCGCTCTCCGGTTGTCCTTCATGCTTCAGTGTCCGCGCGCAGGCCTGCCGGTCACTTGATCCACATCAATTCACGCGGCCGGGCGTACGCCGTGCACATCACGTCCAGAGCGGCGCGGTATGATCCGCCCACCCTCAGCGGCACGCATTTCCCCTTTTCCCGGAGACATCATGTCCGCGCCACGGCGTAACACGGCATCGCAGCGCGGCGTCGGTCGACCGGCCCGCTTGACCAGCATGGTTGGCATGGCCGGCGCCCTACTGCTCACCGCGAGCACCGCCTTCATGGCGCTCAGACGCAAGGGCACAGAGGCCGCGAAGGCGTCGGCACCGGCTTCGACACAGGCTTCGGCACGGCTTGACGAAGCGCGACTGCGCGGCATCATCCGGTCGTCGATGGAAGCGATCATTACCATCGACGAAAACCAGCGTATCGTCATGTTCAATCCGATGGCGGAACGTCTGTTCGGCTGCCCGGCGGCCGACGCGCTCGGCACCTCCCTCTCCCGCTTCGTTCCCGAGCGCTTTCGCGCCGGCCACGAAGCGCATGTGCGCCAGTTCGGCGTTACCGGCGTGTCCGACCGCCAAATGGGCGGGCGGCGCATACTGTACGGCCTGCGCGCGACTGGCGGCGAGTTCCCGTTCGAAGCATCGATTTCTCAATTCGGCGATGAAAACGGCAAGCTCTACACGGTGATGCTGCGCGACATCAGCGCGCAAGTCGACGCTGAACGCTCGCTGCAGCGCTCGCACGAGGAGCTGCGTGAGCTCTCCGCGAATTTGCTGAATATCCGCGAGGAAGAAAAGTCCCGTATTGCAAGGGAGTTGCATGACGACCTGGGCCAACAATTGACCGCGTTGAAAATGGACATATCCTCGCTCGAACTCAGCGCCGGAACCGGTGCCGACGCGCGCGCGCAATTGCGCGGCATGCAGCGTCTGATCGATGCAACCGTCGCTTCCATGCGCCGGATCGCCGCCGACTTGCGCCCCGTGATGCTCGATGACCTGGGCCTGGTCCCGGCCATCGACTGGCTGGCGATCGACTTTACGAATCGCTACGGCATTGACGTCGAGCGGCGGATCGACGCGAGGCACACCATCTTCAGCCGCGACGGCGCAACCGCCATATTCCGGATCGTGCAGGAAGCGCTGACCAACGTGGCACGCCACGCGCAAGCCACCCATGTCGATCTGGCGTTGTATCTGGAAGGTGATCGCTGCATCCTGCGCATTGCCGACGATGGCATAGGCGCACATGAGCGCGCCGACGCCGGGCGCAAGTCGTTTGGTCTTATCGGCATTCGCGAACGCGCACACGGGCTGGACGGGTCGGTCTTGATCGAGTCTGGCAAAGGACAAGGGTTCGCTGTCACCGTGACATTCCCGCTGGCGGCCTTGCAACAGGACGAGCCTTTCTCCGACAATCCGGAAAACATCGAGGAAGAACCACTGCAATGACCCGAGTACTGATCGCCGATGACCACGCCCTCGTGCGCGACGGGCTACGCCATATCCTGCTCAGCGCGAACGGGCTGGAAGTCGCTGGTGAAGCCAGCGACGGCGCGACCACCATGGCAATGATCCGCGCCACTGCGGCGGACGTGCTGGTCCTCGACCTGTCGATGCCCGGCAGGAACGGCGTCGAACTGCTCAAGCTGATCAAGGACGAGAAACCGGCGCTGCGCATCCTGGTCCTGACAATGCATGCTGAACAGCAATACGCGGTGCGTGCGTTCAAGGCGGGAGCATCGGGTTATCTGACCAAGGAAAGCGCGAGCGCAGAACTGGTCACCGCGGTGAGCAAAGTCGCGGCAGGCGGCGTGTACGTGAGCCTCGCCATGGCCGAGCGGCTCGCACAAAGCCTGAACGAACCGGCCGACGACCTGCCGCACCGGCGGCTCTCCGACCGCGAATTCGAAGTATTCCGGCGGATCGCCGCGGGTGAAACGATCACGCAGATCGCCCAGGCGCTGTCGGTGAGCGCCAAGACAGTCAGCACGTACAAAACGCGCATCCTCGAAAAGATGCAGATGCCGCACGACACCGCGCTGGTCCGCTATGCCATGCGCCACAAGCTCTTCGACGACGACTGCGACGCCTGATAAATCGCCTGAAAACCCGAATACCCCCGCAAAGCGCAAGCGCCAAGCGTGTAGTCCATCCCCTACAGCCCTTCCCAAACCCCTACATCATGTCTGGCCGCTCGCCGATTTTATTTTGAGATAGCCGCGAACATACTTCGAGGCATGAACTCAAACGGTTGCGCGCCATGCTGAAGATCTTCCTCGTCGATGACTCGGGCCTTGTGCGCCGCCGCCTCTCTGCCCTGATTGGCGCGCTGGCCGGGGTGGTGATCGTGGGCGAGTCGGAAGAAGCGGACACGGCGCTGGGGTGCATCCGCATGACCCACACCGATCTCGTGATCGTTGACCCGCATCTGGCGGGTGGCAACGGCATGGAGATCGTCGAATCATTGGCGCGGGCCACGCCGCCTTTGCTGACCATGGTGTTGACCAATCATTCGGGACCCGCGTTTCGTGCTGCGTGCCAGCGCGCCGGCGCGCGCTATTTCTTCGACAAGACAGGCGAGTACGAACTGGCCCGCGACACCATCGTGCGACTGGCCAATGAGCACCGCCCCGCGCCGACACCCTGCGAGCCGGCATGACCGTCTCTCACTCGATCCGCGCCCGATCCGCACAGCACAGCACAGCAGTTCATCCATTCAATGATCTTCCGACTCTTCTGGAGACAGGCATGACCTCAGTTCTCGCTTATGAGTCCGCTTATAAGTCCGCTTGCGCGCCCACCGTTTCTTCGAAAGCAAATCCCCTCGCTTATCTGGCGCGTTCGGCCACCACGAGCCCGCCACCGTCGGGCGCCGTTGCGGGCACTAATTGCTCCGACTGTTCGTTGCACTCCATCTGCATGCCGGCTCACTTGAGCGCGACGGAGCTGGCGCGGCTCGACGCCATTGTCTGCTCCACGCGGCTTGTACGACGCGGCGAGACGCTATACCGCGCCGGCGATAAATTCAAAAGCATCTACGCCGTGCGGGTCGGATGCTTCAAGACGGTCATCACGCATCGCGACGGTCACGAGCAGGTCACCGGGTTTCACATTGCGGGCGAACCGCTCGGACTCGACGGCGTGTGCTCCGATGAACAGAATTGCGATGCGATCGCACTCGAGGACAGCAAGGTGTGTGTCATCCCGTTCGACTTGCTCGAGGACCTTTGCCACGACGTGAAGGCCATGCAGCAGCATGTGCATCGCATGATGAGCGGCGAGATCGTGCGTGAATCCGGGCTCATGATGATGCTCGGCACCATGACCGCGCAGCAGCGCGTTGCTGCGTTCCTGCTCAACTTGTCGTCGCGGATGAAAACGCGGGGCTACTCTTCCGCGGAATTTAATCTGCGGATGACGCGTGAAGAGATTGGCAGCTATCTCGGGCTGAAACTCGAGACCGTCAGCCGGATGTTCTCGAAGCTGCAGCAAGCAGGGGTGATCGATACAAACGGCAAGCAGGTTCACATTCTCGACAGCGAGAAGCTTGCCGGGGTCTGATCGAAGCGAACGGACATGCCCATAGAGTACCTGCGAGGTTTCGCGCGGCCGCAGCGCACCGACCAGAACAACCGGCGCCTTGGGCGCTGGCTTGCGTTTATCGCGGGCGCAGCAAACGCTGGCGGCTTTCTTGCCGTCGGGCAGTACACCTCGCATATGTCGGGGATCGTGTCGGCACTCGCCGATAACCTCTCCTTAGGCGACTTCGGCCTTGTCATCGCAGGACTGAGTTCACTCGCCGCATTCACGACCGGCGCTGCCACCTCCGCGATCATGATCAACTGGGGCCGGCGCCGGCGGGCACAAAGCGAATACGCGCTGCCGTTGATGCTGGAAGCCGTGCTGCTGCTCTGCTTTGGACTGCTCGGTTCGAATCTGGAAAACAACCGGTTCCTGTTCGTGCCCGCGACGGTAGGGTTGTTGTGCTACGTAATGGGCCTGCAGAACGCGATCATTACGAAGATCTCCAAAGCCGAGATCCGCACCACGCATATGACCGGCATCGTCACGGATATCGGCATCGAGATCGGCAAGCTTATCTATTGGAATGTATCCGAGTCCGGGCCCGGCGTTGCCGCTGTCAGGGCGGACCGATCGAGGCTCCGGCTCCTGGCGTCGCTGCTCGGCATGTTTTTCATCGGCGGCCTCGCCGGTGCGCTGGGTTTCAAGTACGTGGGTTTCATATCGACCCTGCCGTTGTCCGGCATGCTGGTCGTGCTGGCAGTCGTTCCGCTGATGGACGATCTGGTCGGACAGCGCAGGTGAAACCACGGCACTGACCTGCCCGCTTGACTTGTATCAATGAGATATCCGCGAGACATCCCATAGTCGGATAAGCGCTGCGCCTTTTCGACCAGGCGCAGCCGGTGCACTTCCTGTTGCGTCATCGGGCCATCAAGAGCCCTCTATCAAAAAAACTTCCCCAAACGACGATCCCTGTTGGCTCGCCGATCTCAAGATCCATGATTCAAGCGAGGAGACCATGTCTACCATCGAATCGACCCCTCTCGTCCCTGCCCAGGACATTGCTCCGGCAGGCCGCACCGCGATTGAAAGCATGGACGCTTACCGCGCGCTCGTGGCTGAGGCCGCGCAGGATCACGAAGCGTTCTGGGCACGTCTTGCGCGCGAGCATCTGAGCTGGCGCCGTCCGTTCACGCAGATTCTCAACGACCGGGACGCGCCGTTCTACAAGTGGTTCGAAGACGGCGAATTGAATGCGTCGTACAACTGCCTTGACCGCAATCTGGCCAGCGGCAATGCGAACAAGACCGCGATCATCTTCGAGTCCGACGACGGCCAAGTCTCGACCGTCACATATCAGGCGCTGTATCACCGGGTATGCCGGCTCGCGAATGCACTGCGGGCACGCGGCGTGAAGAAAGGCGACCGCGTCGTCATCTATCTGCCGATGTCAGTCGAAGGTGTTGTCGCGATGCAGGCGTGCGCGCGCATCGGCGCACCGCATTGCGTCGTGTTCGGCGGCTTTTCCGCGAAGTCGCTGCATGAACGCATAACGAATGTTGGCGCGGTAGCAATCATTACCGCGGACGAGCAGGTTCGCGCCGGCAAGACGCTACCGCTGAAAAGCATTGTGGACGAGGCACTTGCAATGGGCGGCACCGATGCGGTCAAGACCGTCGCCATCTATCGGCGTACGGGTGGCCGGATTCCATGGATCGGCGGCCGCGACGCATGGTTGCATGAGCTGGAGCACGCGCAGGCGGACACTTGCGAGCCCGAATGGGTGAGCGCCGAGCATCCGCTGTTCGTGTTGTATACGTCAGGGTCCACCGGCGCGCCGAAGGGTGTGCAGCACAGTACGGGAGGCTATCTGCTGTGGGCTGCGGTCACCATGAAGTGGACCTTCGACATCAAGCCTGACGATGTCTTCTGGTGTACCGCCGACATCGGCTGGATCACGGGGCATACGTACATCTGCTACGGGCCGACCGCCGTTGGCGCGACCCAGGTCATTTTCGAAGGTGTGCCCACGTACCCGAACGCCGGCCGCTTCTGGGACATGATCGAGCGCCACAAGGTGACGACTTTCTACACCGCGCCGACTGCCATCCGGTCTCTCATCAAGAGCGCTGAAGCGGATCGCGCGGTGCATCCCGCGAGTTACGACCTGAGCACGTTGCGCATCCTCGGCACGGTCGGTGAACCCATCAACCCGAGCGCCTGGAACTGGTACTCGGAGCATGTTGGCGGTGGCAGATGTCCCGTGCTCGACACGTTCTGGCAGACGGAAACGGGCGGTCACATGATCACGCCGTTGCCGGGCGTTACCCCGCTCGTTGCCGGTTCCTGCACGCTGCCGTTGCCCGGTATAGATGCCGCTATCGTCGATGAAACCGGCAACGAGGTCCCGAATGGGCAAGGCGGCGTGCTGGTCATCAGAAAGCCCTGGCCGTCGATGATCCGCACCGTCTGGGGCAACCCGGAGCGCTTTCGCAAAGGCTACTACCCTGATGAACTGGGAGGCACCCTGTATCTCGCCGGAGATGGCGCGATTCGCGACGCGGACACGGGTTATTTCACGATCACCGGCCGCGTTGACGATGTGCTCAATGTATCGGGTCATCGCATGGGCACGATGGAAATCGAGTCGGCCCTTGCAGCATGCCCGCTGGTTGCTGAAGCGGCGGTCGTTGGCCGCCCCGATGAAACCTTCGGCGAAGCGATCGTTGCATTCGTCGTGCTGAAGGGTCCACGGCCCACCGGTACCGACGTAAAGCGCATAGCCGACGAGTTGCGAGCGTGGGTCGGCAAGGAGATCGGTCCGATTGCAAAACCAAAGGAAATCCGCTTCGGCGATGCGATGCCGAAGACGCGTTCCGGCAAGGTCGTGCGCCGTATGCTGCGCTCGGTCGCGAAGGGCGAGGCAATCTCTCAAGATACATCGACCATTGAGAATCCGCAGGTAATCGCGCAGTTCGCCGACCCGGCTTAACCGTCGCTTAGAGACCGCATACCGAGAACGTTCAACCCTAAGCTTGCGTTGCGCGGCCGTTGATTCATCAAGACTGCCGCGCGACAGATTTTGTTTCCCTCAGGAGACCTCATCATGAACTTCAAGACACCCAACCCCGCGTCGCTCGGGCTCGCCGGATTTGCTCTGACAACCTGGCTGCTCAGCATGATCAACGCCGGCTGGTTCACAGGCGATTCAATGGGCATGGTGCTCGC